>Ga0114952_1000454_pt1 | contig 43450 bp, 36 predicted proteins | sample SidtaG_2_FD_87303 | JGI IMG/M metagenome (GOLD analysis project Ga0114952, IMG submission 87303) | Marine algal microbial communities from Sidmouth, United Kingdom - Sidmouth_Asex2 metaG | ecosystem: Host-associated > Algae > Red algae > Unclassified | place: Sidmouth, United Kingdom | collected...
CATTGATTAAACCAATGGGTGAGGTAGGGACAGAGTAATCCCTTGAATTGGTTTAAGCGAATCTGGGTGGTTGCAAACTGCCGTCGGCAAAAATGCCGGGGTTCCAATTCTGAACGGCCTTAGGTTGGGTGCTGCCTTTTGGCGGCAAATGTTGGTCCTCTTCTAAAGTGAGGAGTGTTGGGGGAGCGTCGAGAACGGCTCCGCAGCAGGCGCAGATACAGAAGGGAGTGCAGTGGTCTTCGTGCTCGGAGGCGGGGTGCTCGTGCTCCGGATTATCGGCATGTACGGAGGCGGGAGCCTCGTTGGGGATCAACGAAAAATTGTCCTGGCAGGGGACGAAGGCCAGGAGGAGGATGTAGAGTGAGAAGATTTGGGTAGCGAGTCGCACTATATTGTTAACGCTTTAAGAAGAGAGGTTGTTGGATAAGAGATATTGAATCTACTTGCAGCAAGATCCTCCATCTTGCATGGGAGGACAGACCTCGGTTCCGTAAGAGCAATAGACGCAGCAGTCGCCTTTGTGAGGGCGTAATACGGTTCCACAACCTTTACATTCGTAAAAGAACTGGCAGGCGTTAGTAGGCATTGTTTCGGTCGCTTGGTGCTTACACTCCGGGCAAGTAATCGTGGATTGGAGTTTGACGGTGGTAGGGGTCATAATGCTTCGTTGTTTGGGGTAGGGGAGGTGGTGAAGTCGCTAACGACGTAGCCGGTTGTTCCGATAGCTGCGGCGATGTCTTCGGGGCTTGTTTGGTCGGCGTTGAAGATGACCACGGTATTTTTATCAGCGTAGGAGGCGGCGATTTCATAGACGCCCTCAACTTTGTGAACCGCATCGTAGACATGCTTTTCGCAGCCGCCGCAGGTCATGCCTTCTACCGCAAAGGTGGCGGTCATCAGTTTTTCTGCTCCGGTTAGTGACTCGATGGTTTCGACAGTGGTTGGCGTATTGCCACCAGTAAAGGAAGGAATTGCCAAAAAGACGATTCCGAGCACGGAAACAACCGTCAGAAAACCACGGGACTGGAGGAATGATTGCTTTTCCGGTGGGCAGTCGCAAGCTTCCACCGGGGCGGGACGCAAATGGAAGTACCAAGCCGCACTAAGCGCTAGGGCGGACAATCCTATGAGGTAAGGCCGGAGGGGAGCAACCCAGGAGAGGCCGGAGATGAGGCCCGTACCACCAGACAAGAGGGCTAGAAGAGGGGCTACGCAGCAGAGGGATGCGGCTACCGCGGCAAGGAGTCCGGTGGAGGATGCTAAGGCTGACTTTTTCATGCTGTTACGGTTGTATTGAGCAGCGAGGTTGCTTGGCTAAGTTGCAGACTAAACTCAGGTTTTACAGTGTGATAGATCGTGTTACCCGATCTGCGGGAGGTTACTGCTTCGGCCTGCTTTAGTTTACGCAAGTGCTGAGACACGGCAGGAACGCTTAGGTCCAGTATTTCCGCCAGGTCACAAACACATAGTTCTTGTTCTTCCTCCAATAATCTTAGAATAGATAAGCGTACCAGACTGGCGCAGAGGGTGAACGTAGCGGCGGAATCGGTGATTGCCTCGTGCTGCTGGAGCATGAGGTCTTTGCAGCGGCGAATTTGCTCTGCATCTCGCAGGGCGCGTATGCAGGCTTTTGAATTGGTTGGTGATTTCACGGCGTAAAGATAAAACTATTTAAGTATTTTCTTAAATAGTTTGCTATCGTCTCCTTGACAATAGAAGAATCCTTAGAGTGTTGTTGTATTACTTAACATAAGCTTTATTATGGGCGACAAAATTTTGCCTTAGAATAGCTCTGCATTTACCGAATAAAGTAGTCATAAAGCTACAAAAAATAGCTATATTGTGACCGTTACGTAAATATGCGTAACGGTTAACGCAATGCAATGTCGAACATAAAACGGTTTGAGTACAACGGACAAGTTGTCACTTTTCAACTGGAGGACGGAACGTCAATGGTCAACGCTACAGAGATGGCGAAGCCGTTTAAGAAACGACCGAACGACTTCCTCCGAACGGCAGGAACTAAAGCCTTCATCCTGGCACTAGAAGAAGACTACAAAGAACAAGGAACGCCAAAAACCGTGCTTCATGTGGTCCAGGACGGCAAGCAACTAGAGCTCCAAGGCACCTGGATGGATGAACACCTGGCGCTCAAGTTCGCCGGCTGGCTGGAACCCCGCTTTGAAGTTTGGGTGTACCGGAAGATTCGAGAATTGCTGCAGACGGGTAAGACAGAAATAACCGGGCGAGACGGTAAATTCGGCTATGTCCTACGCGAGATCGCGGAGCGGTTTGACGAGCAGGAACTGAAAAATCACGATTTCGACGTCAGGATAAAGGAAGTCGAAGGGAAGATTCTCTCGAAGGACGAGAACTACTATTCGATCGCTGGATTTGCGTCCTTATATAAGGTCGACTGCCCGCTGAAGCAAGCACAAGCCTGGGGAAAGGCGGCATTGGCCCTGAGCCAGAAGCATGGAGTGGCCACGGGGCAGACGCACGACGAGCGGTACGGGAAGGTGCGGACCTATCACTCCGCCATTCTTCAGCGCGTAATTTTGGGTAAATGAAAGGAACCAGAAATAACCGGGAAACAGTTAGATCGTACACTACAGATGACTTTCGACAACTGAGAAAGGCGATGGGTTGGAAGTGGGAAGACGTTAACGAGATCACCGGTCTAGCGATCGCACGGACCGGAATGACGCGGGGACTTCCGGCCTGGACCAACCTCGCGCTAGAGGTAGAACGACGGGCGGAGCAACAACTTAGGTTAGGAGTTGTGGATGCGGTTGTGCAGCGACTGGGAACAGACTGGATAGGTACGCCTACCCCAGAAAACGGAGTTGCGTTTCGTTGGTTGGGGAAGATGATCGAACTGAGTTTTGGACCGGGAACTTTTACACTACGTGGCCGGTGCCAACGAGCCTTGGGATTAGTAGATCAGTTGGAACTGGTTTACGGAAAACCTACGCGCAAACAGCGGCCAAGACAGGCAACGTTTAGTTTAATACCTGAACAACGGGAGTGGTCAGTACAACTGGATGCGGTGTTGAGCGGAGGGACAATATTCTAGCTTGCTCCTTCATCCCCCACCCTGTATCCTGCGTCCGCGCCCAAAACTGTAGAGCGCAGCAAAGGAAACTAGTCCTCGAGGCAAACAATATCCGAAGGAAACTGAAGGCTATGTTTCATTTGAAAATCGTTTAAAAACGTATAAACCCGCTGGCAGGCGATGGCGTCGACCAGGGCGTCATGTGCTCCGGTGAGCTCTTCCCCAAAGAGCCGACGGTAGATGGCGGTCAGCTTAGTGTTTGACCGGGAAGGTTCTTCACCGGCAGAAAAAAGGTAATCGGCCGCCAGGCGCTGGGTACAGATGGCGGCGCGTACTCCGTCATTGAGGCCGAATCTCGGGTGCGTCAGCGTGGCCACCAAATCGTGGTAGCCGCTACGTTTCGCTTCGGCGATGATGATGGCGATGTCGTATTTGACGTTGTGGCCGATGATTATGTCGGCGTGATTCAGCTGAGCGGAAAACTCTTCAAGGACCTGGGCAATAGAGGTGCCCCGTAAGGTAGCTACCTGTTCGGTTATCCCGTGAACCTTGACGGCTGCAGCGGGGATTGCAAAATTCTCGGGACGGACCAGCTGGTTGTAGTCCTGAGTTCCGGAAGCTGAGACCAGACGGGTGCTTAGTTGCACGATACGGTCTATTCCAGTGTCGAGGCCGGTGGTCTCGGTGTCTAAAAATAGTAAGGCACGCATAGGGATGTAAATAGGAGGTGTACTAATCGGTTACTGCGGCGGTGATTTCCACAGGTTAAAGCTCTAAGCGGTAAGGGCGTACGTAGTGTCTACCGTTCGGTAGTAACGAATGACTTTCTTGCGAAAGCCGACAATAATTAGGGTAGGAATAGGAAGGTTGGCCATGAGGGCATCCTGGACCACCGAGCGAAGTAGTTTCGCGGGGAGTTGGTCCAGAAAAAGATGCCGTTCGATGATCATGCCTGTAATATAATGGAAAGTAGTGACTTTGTATACACACAACTGTACGTATAAGTCAAATCAACCATATAACGTGACAAAAAGAGCCTGATTTTATATTAACAGTTCTCCGGTTAGCACGATCTCCTATGAGGCCAGTTAATGAACTGGTGATTTAGTCATCGGTTGGATTGTATCGATTCCGAGTCATTTCAACGATGATGCTGGTGACACTGCGGTCAGTTTCAGCTGCTTCATCGCGGAGTTTCTCCAGGAGCTTACTGGGCAAACGCATATTTACGGCAATGCGATGATCTTTGGTTGGCCGGCCAAGTTTTTTCTTTGGGGTACCGTTTTCTTTATTAGACATGTGGGTGTTGAAATTGGTCGGACTTAAAAAGGCGTACACCAAAAAGAGTACTTACACTTCGGGTAGATAATCAGCCCGTTAGACCGAGGCGTGGGTGAAAAACTAGTTAGTTGTTGGGGTGTGGTTTGTCTCCACAATGTAAGGAATTTGAAAATAGGAAAGGTGGATTCAGCATTAAATTATTGTATACTTTGTATAGACAGATATTGATATTGGTCGATAGTATGAAGGGATGAGATGTAATTGATCTCTACTGATTACAGGGAAACACAAACAAATAGTTGTATATTTGGGCATCTATAAAGTTTTCCGCGCGGCACTTCTCTTTTGGGAGAAGGCCGCGCTTTTAGTTGAGCGTAATCCTGTGTACATCAAGGAAGAGATGATAAAATCTACCACCCACGTTTCTCACGGGCAAGCTCTAACGTGTCCTCCTTTTGTGGGGTATCACAGTAAAACTTCAGTAGATCTACTGCGCGGTCACGTAAATGTTGGAGTTTCTCAGTTGCTGTGTACTGGTTATCCTGAAGTTCGCGCATGACAATCTGAAGGGCGGACATTGTTTCGAGTTCCTCAGTAGTACCGTAATCGCGCATGTTCTTCCCCCCTTTAGCTAATTCAGGAAAGCGGGTTCGCCAGTCTTGCGCGGTCATTTCCCAAAGCGCAAGGTTGAGGATGTCCGCGTCAACTTGCCGTTGGAGACGACGGACGAGTATTTCATCACCCCGTCCAGGAATATGGTGCGTAGTGTGAGAAGACGGCAGTTGTGGGTAGCGGCGTTTTTCATTTGCTTCGTTGAGTAGCCCATAGTTTTTGGCAGCTAGTTTCCGGGAGAACCGAAGGTAATTTTGGTCCATGCCGTAAAGGAGATTATACATCTCACGTCCTGCACGTATGGTATAGACATAGTATTGAGGATCAAACCAATTAGCGAAATGAGTTGCCCAATCGATATGACAGAAGGTGCCACCGTAGCGACCACGGCGAACGAAGATTCCTTGGCAACCGAACTCTATAAGTTTGGCGGCACTTAGTCTAAAAGCCTGGTCGACGTTTTGCAGATGGATTGGACTGAAATCTATGGTATCCGGATCGTTAGAATTATCTCTCTCCCAGGCTTCAAAAAAAGCGATGGTCTGAGTGTTTGTCATCCAGTTTCTAATATTGTCAGCAGGAACACCCCGGATACCGGCCAGGTCTGTAATACATAAGAAGCCTGACTCGTGATCGATTCGGACTTTGATTTCACCAATCATTATGTGTTTGAGCATTTTAACTAATTGAGTCAGTTTAAAGTGGTGTGTATGCACCACTTTAAACTGCGATGGATGGCGGAAGCCGAAAAACTAAAGTGGTGCGTACGCACCACTTTAGTTTAAAAGGGGGCATATACACCTGTTTAAAAAACCAAAATCTAAGTTCGCTAAACCAGTCTAATTAGCTACGCTGCTCCTTCGGGGTCAACAGGTTTACAACAAAGATAAGGATAGGCCGAAAGTCGAATTTTAAAGGACCTCCCCCCCCACCCCGTACCTCTACGTAGGAGCCTCCAACAAAAAGTTAACCGCCTTCTGCGCCTGGCTGGAAGCCTGAAAGAGAAACCGCTTATCATTTTTGAGCAGCCCGAGATAACCATCGATGTAAGCTGCGGCGTTTTCCTGGAGCGGCTGGCGGGTGATACCGGCGTGCTGACAAAGGTAGACGGCGCCAAGCTCTGCAATGAGTTCTTCGTGCGCGTGAGGTTCGGAGCCTGGGACGCGCTGCTCCATTGGCAAAGTGATCCCAGGCCGACTTAGGCGGGAATCATGGCCAGTGCTGTGGGTGACCTCGTGGAAGAGCGTTTTGTAGTAAGCTTCCGGCGAACTGAAACGCGGAAGTGGAGGCATGTTTATCTGGTCAGCCTTGGGTGCGTAAAAGGCGTGGTTCAGGTCCTGGTGGCAAATCTCTGGGACGGACTGCAGGCCGGTCACGAAATTATCGCATTCCTCGATCGGGGCGTTGGGGTTATCGCTGATCTCCGGTATGTCGAACTCGATACCGTCAATGTCGGCGATGTTGAAAAGGTGAAAGGTGCGGGGCATTGGAATGGCCTTAACGAACTTGTCACCCTCTCCAAGTTTAGCTACCTGAGCCGGTTTGAGGTTCTTACCGTCGGCGTCCTTATATAAGGTCTTGAAGAAGTAGACGGTTTCGGCCTTGGCTCCCTTCCGCACTTGGCCACCGAGAGCCTGGGCTTGCTTGTAGGTGAGATAGAACGGCACGTCAAAACTCGAGAAGAAGTTGAGCAAGAAGGCGTTAATGCCGGTGTATACGTGACCGGTAGCATAGTTACGGGCAAGTCCATACTGGTTCCATGGGCGCTGCCAGGGGACGGTTCCGGCTTCGAGTAGAGCGATGACTTTATCGGTGACGACCTGGTATAGGTCTGGCTTTACGCGAGGGGCGCGTTTTGTTTTGGAAGACATAAAATTGGTATTGAAAAGTGAGGAGATGAGGGCGCGACCGCAGGAGCAGTGAATGCTTTAAAAGCAGGGAGAGGAGACTTTTGCAACCTTAAATATTGACTCCCCTACCCTGCGAAAACACACCTACTATCACGCAAATTCATTATGAGATAATACCGGATGAGTATTAGTTATTCTGTTTGCTATTCGCTGCGGTTCGTAAGCGTCGCACCGGCTGAAAGTGGTTCCTTTCATGACCTCTTTGGAAACATCACCGATTATTTCGGTGAACTTGGGGCCGGTGATCAGGACTTTTCCCTGGACGCTGAGCCGGGCACCGGGTAAGATGGCACGGTCGGTTACCTGCTCGTGGTACTGGTTGGTGCCGTAGGCGCGGAGGAAGGGCTTGTCGGTGTAAGTGACGCGGGCATCACCGAAAATGGCGCGGAGGCCGGTGGCCGTGGTACGGATAAATACGGTGCGGATGGTACGAGCGTCGGCGTCGATCAGGAGGGCGGCCACCTTTGGAAAAGGGCGGCGGGGATACGGGCGGACCGGGGCAAAACTTCTCCCGGTGCTTGACCGGGAGAAAGGGCGGGACTGAAGGTCGTTAAACTGCGGCATGCTCGGTAATTTCTACTGACTCGGTTTCGTAGTCGGGGGCGTGGTAACCATCCTGCAGGAGGATGCAGTCGGGGTGCGTGACGGTATCGTCGCGGTAGATGGGTGGCAGCACCTCGCGCATTTCATCGGCCTTTGCCATTGCTTCGGTTGGCAACTCTTCAAAGCTGAAATCGGCGACGTAGTACGGACCATGCTCGGGATGCTTACGGGGCAAGGGCCGGACGGTGATCAGTGAGGAAATCGGGCTGATGCCGTCGTAAACCATCCGCTTACCTGCGGCATCGTAGAAGCGGTCGACGCTGGAAGAGTGGAAGAGGACGCCACACACATGGCCCGACTTGTTGAGAAAGAAAATTTCGAGCCATTTGCGATCGGGGCCTTTGAACAGGGGCGCGGTAAATACCCGTAGGGCCAAAGGCAGCAGGGAGAAAGTGGAGCCGTCGGAAGTAATCTCTTTTTCGGTCTCGTAATTGAGCGTGCCTTTCTTTGCGTTAAAGCGGTAGTTCCGGGGGAGGCCTTCAAGGTAGGTAACGCGCTCGGGGAGGGCCTTGGCGAAGGACGCCGGATCGGATAGAGGGGAGTAATTGGTTGTCATGGCAATGGTTGGTGATTGATGTTTGATAATTAGGGGAAGGGGGCAAGCCCCTCCCTTACGGTGGATGCTCGGTTTTTAGCCGAAGTAGAAAGCGCCTTCTTCGATGGCCTGGAGATCGTAATCGGAGCACTCCGGCGGACCATAGGCGGGGTCTAACTGACCGGCGCAGTCGCGGTCGTAGCCATGGTATCCGGGTGGAGTGCTGCCGTTACCGTATAGGAAGTCAAGGTCTTGTTCTTCTTCGCTTTTGATATTTCGGTAGCTGGCTGGTGAGGGGATGTCGAGACAGCGAACCGCGCGGATGAGGCTGGGGCCAGGTGCGTCTGGTCCTGCCCCTCCGGGGAAGGCTCCTTCCTCGTCTTCGTCCTGGTCGGGGCCGAGCTCCTTTTCGAGCCAGTTGAAAAGCTTTTGCTCGTAGACTTCGGAGGGGTAAAAGAGGGGGATGAGCTCGAGGGCGAGCGCCTCGGTGACTTCGCGGGTAGTGGTACCGGCTGGAGCCTGGAAGATGGCGAAGTGGTCACCTTTGCGGCCAATTTCTGACCAGCCCTCGGGGAGGGTTTCCGGGAGACCGAGCGGAGAAGTAGAAAGGACAGCGAAAGTGCCGTCGGCTTTACTAATGGGGAGTGTTTCTGTCGCGCGGATGACGTCGGCCAGCAGGCACTGAATGAGGAACCGGCGGGGCGCAAGGTCGCGCCAAAACTCGAACCGGGGCAGACCGGTGGCCCGCGCGAGTAGCGTATCTAAAAGCATTTTTGTGTAGTAAGTGCCTCCGGCGGCTAGCTTTTATTCCAGCTACCGGAGGCGGTGATCTATAAAGTTTAAAGCGGTATAAACGACTGTATGTCAGCCCCTTAACCTACTACAAGATACAATATTTAGTTGGTTTAATCAAGCGAAAAACACAAATAATATCATTTAATTTACTGGCTGTCAGGTAGTTACGAGCCTTGCACTTTTGCGGGCCAGCAGTTCCCCCGGTAAAGTGTACACGTACGTAATCATTGACTTTACGAGATAGACTTCGATTGACAAATGATGCAAAAACCTTAGTAAATACTGATTTTGTAACGGTCAGTAGAAGTAACTGGCTCAAATTGAATGAGCTGAGGGTTAACAAATAGGGACGTGTACACCTTACCGGGGGAACTGCTGTTTGCGGGCATGGCTTCCCGGCTTCGGCTTCTGGCGGCCATACTACAAAGCAGGGCAAGCTGGTTGGTAATGTTTACGCAACGCGCTAAGCCCTGGCACTAATGATCCCCAGCTGTTGCGCAGGGTACGGGGTGAAGTAGCCCAGAAAGCAAAGCCCCCGGACGCCGACGCACTGAAGCACCTTAAAGCCCAGAACCTGGAACCCAAGACCCCGCAGACCCGGACGCAGGGCACGCTGCGCGCGCCGCACGGGGCCACGGGCAGCCGAGCAAAGAGAAAAATCCGCGCATCATAATGGTCGCCCCGTTACTTACGGCGAAGAGACTATGTTTTAGTTCAAGACAAGGTTTTCCTAGAGTAGACAATGATAACGCCTAAGACAAGGGGCTGCGATGCCCGGGTAGGGACGGCGGCCGCGACCACGAGCCACCGGAGGGAGAAAAACCGCGCAAAAAAGCCAGCACACTTGACGGGCTTTTTTGCGCGGTTTTTCCCCCGGAGGTGGCGCTGTGGGCGTGGCTGCCGGCACGCCCGGGCCCTGCGCCCCGCGAGGGGTGCCTTTAAGGTTTTACTGGTGGTTCTTCAGCATTGACGTTCCGAAGGAGATGGGGGGCGCTTTGCTCCTTCCAACTTCCTTTGTACCTGCGTCCGCGCCCAAATGACACAACTCAGGTAACTACTTGTACACGTAAAGACCTTTCCCGTTTTAAAAACTGGCAGCTTTATTATGATCGCTAGTTCAATCTTCCATCAAGATTCAAACAGGAACGGCAGTAACAACGCCGGAGGCGTTTTAGGGGTGGTGGGTGGGCTGCGGCCTGTCTGGTCTGCCACTGTTGGTGGGGTGGCTTTGTTTAGGGATTGAGACTAGGCTTCTGGATCGGGAGAAAGTAGAGCGGCCCGGTTTTTTGCGCGTCCGCCGGGGAGTGCGTAGCCCCCGGTGGACGCGCGAAAAACCATGCCGCGGATAGTAGATGCAAAGGCTAATGGTTGGAGAAGCCAGCCCGCCAAGTGTGGCATGCCACTTTCCTTGAAGAACAGGGCTCAAAGTAATAGACGAGGCAGCACGGTTGCCCGCTGGGGGTGGACGGACCAGCTGGAAGAATGGAAGCTGGGCCTGGCCACCATCAGCGGGCGACGGTGCGTGGTTTCCGAAGGAGATAATGTTTCGGGTTTAGGGAGGCAGCAACTCTTCCCTCAGCGCCAGACTACGTTAAAGGGGTATTCTCTCCATCGATGGCGACTTAATTATGGTCTGCCGCTGTTTGTGCGCCGGTTTTGCTCACAGCTCGAGACCAAGCTCTTTGCAAAGAACAATGTAAGCGGCGCGGTGGACGGCAGGGGTGGCCACGCGAGCCTTAGCGAAGTAGCGGCCGCGCCTGGCGTCCGCCGGGACGCGGAAGGTGGAGACTATGTTTCTGGAAGGGGAGAACCGGCGGGCAAAGTGGGGCAAGCCGCTTTGTTTCCGAAGATTGATGATTGGAGTTGGATCACCATGCAGCACGGTTCGACGCCGCCGGGCGGCCAGCTGGAGGATTCCGGAGGCTGGACGGGCGGCGGGGGCGGATGGTGCGTCGAGCTTAAGTTAAAGGTTGAGGGAGGTAGTCCCCTACCCTGCTCTTCCAACTTTCATTGCATCCCGCGTCCGCGCCCAAAAACTTAACGCTGCGAGAGAAACAGGGGGCAACTAGAAGCGTTGATGAAGAAAAGCCTACCGATGTTGATGAAATTCAGAGTCTTACTTGTTCTAATACTCAGCTCCTTTGTGATGAGTGGCCAGACGATTGACGCTCAGTTAGCAAACAAGGAAGACCAGCGACGCTTGATCCTACAGCAGCTGGATCAGCTGGACACGGAAATTGAATCCCTGAAGTTTGGTCAGATTCAGGAAGACTTGAGAAGCGTTGGTCTGCCCGCTGGCGAGCAAATCTGGCATTCAGCGATGGTGCTATCTTACGCAGAAGAGTATGAGCAAGCGCGGTGGGTGGCGCATATTATTCGTCCGGAAGTAGCGGACGGCCGGGGAGCGCGGACGAATGATTTCAGGGAAGACCCATTAGTAGCCACCGGATCAGCCGTGGAGGCGGACTACTTTCTGAAGTACCTACAGGCAGACAGTACTTATAAGTACGATGGTTTCGGTTGGGACCGTGGCCACCTGGCTCCGTCGGCGGATTTCCGGTGGTCAGAGAGGGCGTTGTCGGAGAGTTACTTCTATTCGAATATGTCGCCGCAGCTGGGCGACTTCAACCGTGACGGCTGGGCGGAGCTGGAGGGGATGTTGAGAGGGTACGTGGACCGGAGTTGTCGGCAATTGTATGTCGTCACCGGAGGCGTATTACAAGAGGGCCTGGCAGTGGTAGAACGAGGCGTGAATAAAGTTTCTGTTCCAGAGCAGTACTATAAGGTCGTACTGGACCTGGAGGCGAGAAAGGCGATTGCCTTTCTGATGCCGAACGAAAAACTCCGCTACCCCATCGAGCATTACGCCGTAAGTGTTGATGCCGTTGAGGAGTTGACGGGGTTGGATTTCTTTAACCTGGTGGACGGTCAAGAGCAGCTAGAGGCTGAGGCGGACACTGAGTATTGGATTCCGGCGGTGGCCGTCGGCGACGTGGATCCGATTTATGCTCCTTCCCTACCCCGGGGGCATTTCAATACGGTGCAGGCGAAGCTTTATATGGGAGAAGGGAAGAAGATTACGGTGGTGGGTAAGGTGGTGAGTAGCCGGTATAGTCAGGCGGGTAATCTTTGGTTTAACCTTGACAAACAGTATCCGAATGCCATTTTTTCGGTAATGATCAGAAAAGAAGATTTGATCAATTTTTCAGGCAACCCGAAGGAAAAAATTATCGGGCAAGTAATTGCGGTTAAGGGTTCCGTCTGGAAGCTTGGCCAGCAGCCTGCTATGACGATTGATAAAGAAGCGGCGATCAGTATATTTAAGTCAGGTGGCTCGTTGTAGTGCCTGCGGCGGGCATCCACCATGATACGGAAAAAGAAGGCCAAGCTTCATAGGAGAAGAGAACCAACGGTAAAGTGGAGGGCAAGTTTCCTACCCTGCTCCTCAAATTTCCTTTGCATCCCGCGTCCGCGCTCTAAATATTAACTTGCAGCCAATTGCAGAATAACCAGAGAGAATTTGAATTCTCCATCATAATGATGACCTCATGAAAAACCTTCTTTTACTTACCCTACTTATTCTGTTCGGCAGTTCGGCTTACGCACAAGAACCAGGTACGCTACTGGTCGTGAGCCAGACGGACTGTACCCTGACCATTGATGCTGATAAGACCTACGAGTTGCAAGCTGCCACTCCTTTGAAAATTGATCTGCCGGCAGGTAGCCACATCGTTCAGCAAGGATGTATTATGGATGCAAACGGAAATGCCGTGATTGAAGTGATCGAGATAAAAACGAGCGAGAACCTGGTGATGCAGCTCTCCGCCAAAGTAACACAAGAACCAGCAGAGCAAGTCACAGAACTCGAAGCAAAGCGAGTTACGCTGATCAACTCTGAAATCAATGTACCCGGCGGGTTGACGATTGCGGCACAAGATGCTAACGGTGCAGACTATACAACGTCCGGCATCCCAATTTTTCACTACTATTTCCAAAAGGGTGACCAGGTCCTCCTGAACATTGATAAGATGAATAAGAAGGGGACAAACTCGTTGGCGTTCCGGTCTTATCCAGACGGAAATATGATTTACTCGCAGCAGCAATTTGAAAACCTTAAAGGCCAGCGGATTGACATTCAGACGGATGGCATCTATGTGCTCCAGATAGAAACGAATTATACTTTTGACCGTAGCCTGCGACTTACGATAGATCGTTTCATCAATCCGGACACGGAGAAGGTGCTGGACAGCAAGGTGGAAATCAGGAAGAAGTATGATGTGGTATCTGTGCAAGAGCCGACGTCGTTTTGGATAAACAGTACCTCGAACGAAACGTGGAAAGGCGGGAAGTCGCGCGTGACGCTGCCGGTACAGCTACCCGTTAATACGGTGGAATGGTATTACATCTTCTCGGCATCGCGGGATCAAGCGGTAATTGATAACACACTGCAAGGATTCTCACTGGTAAAGGATCTCGGTGGGTTTCTGCTCAAGAGTTCCGGATATGGAGCTGCGGAAGGTTTTTTGGGTCAAGGAATTGACGCGATCACCCAGCCTCCTGGGTCTGACTACTGTGATGTGTCGCTACTTGACAACAATAATTTTCAGCTATTTGAAGGTGGGAATCAGCACACTTTTTGGCCGGAAGGAACACGAAAGAATATCCAATCAGGTAAAGTCCGCGTATCAGAAACCTTGTTTACTCCGTCTTACATTGGCCTACGAAATGGAGATGGATATCATGGTATTTCGGTAGGGATTGAGGTGGCTGCGGTGGTGGTTACGGCTTACTATAGTTCGGTGGATGGAGAGTGATAGGCGGTCATCCATCTGAATTTGGGCCTTTATATTTTGTAGTAAGATTCCCCTCAATTTTTTGATTTTGTGTCAGCGCAAATACTCCTGACATTTCTAGTCGGCCTACAAATTCATCTCGGTTTCCTCCAATAACTTGCTTCTCTCCGATTACAGCCCAGATTAATCTCAAATTATGCTGATTTAAGTAGGTACAAAGTGCGTCTTTTCTAATCATGCAATACTGATAACACTTGTGTTCTACTGATGGATCGAAAGCCACTATTCTATCACTACTATCGACGAAGTACCCATCTCTTACAGAGGCACTAAGATTGAGCCCTTCTTTCAGAATTTTGCCTGGAATTCCGATTAAGATGGAACTCTCCTTTGATGCATCAGGACTAGCTTCCCAATAGTATTGATTACTCGCAAGACTAACCTCTCCAATTTCTGGGCCATTTTCCTGATCATATACGGTCGCCCACTCCTTCAGGCCGTAGTACTCAATGGCATGTGCTTCGTAAGCTCTAGAATTGAAGTATTCCCCCTTAAAGATCGTGTACTGAGTGGTATGCTCAGGTAGATCGCGCCGCCATATCCAGTGTTGCGACAATTGCTCGTAGACATTTTGAAACTGGTCCTTTTGGACCAGGTAGCCTCTGATCTGCGCCCAGAGGCGTTTGTGTGCGTAGTCGTACTGCTCCTTTCCAAATTCTCGGTCTTCCGCCCATTCTGGAAAACCATGTAAGACTATCCAGCTCTCTCCCTCCTCATCCACGACTTCAAGTAGTTCTGAAGTAAGCGGAAGGTGTGATTCTTCCTTCAGCCACTCTTCGTTTCGTAAGTGGAAACGATCATGCCGCACTTTGTTCCACCATAGCACCTGCTCGGGGCCAGACATACTCCCCTTTTTAGCTTGGATTCGTACGCTCGGATCAATGTCTCTGAGGTAAGGCTCCCAGCTCCCTTCGTACTCGACTTTTTCTTCCGAATGGTACTGTTTGTACATATCTTCATGATCGGTCAATCGAGCAGCCATTTCGTGCAAGGCTATCCATTGGTACTTTTTGCCGATTCTTTCTAAACTAGAACTCCGACCTCTACCGCCTTGAATGTGCATATCGTGACGGCCATGTAACTCGGGATCATAACCATATTTTTCCATTATCCACTCGACAGCTTTTGCCGACAATACTGATGGATTAATCTTAAATCCGTCGAGCTTTGACTCAAAGACATATCGGCCAAAATCGCCGTAACCGCCTATACCTCCTCCGGTTGTTCGCATCGAGGAAAGGATTGGATTGACCGTCCGCTGGTATTTTTCAGCAGACTTATCATCATAGCTTATGAAGTACTTCTTCTCTACTTCTTCGAAAGAGCGATCACCTAATTCTATTTTTTCAGACTTATAAGGAGGCTTTGTTTCCTCTATATCATATTTAGGCTGATAACCCATACGATAAGCATGATCGATTGTGCTACAAGCGTAACACCTGAGTAGAATGTGCGGGTAGACTTCATCTTGGTTGAACACGGATGTGTAGATGTAGTCACAAAGTTCAGTGAGGTTTACTCCGTTTCTTGTGTTAAGTGCGCAACCGTAGGCGACACAAAATAGTCTCTCCCGCACATAAGGATCGTTACAGTCTTCAAAGGCCTTGAGAACTTGGACAAGCACTTGGGGGGCTTTATCCAGCACAGCAACCATTGCCTTGGTTACCATATCCCTCACTCTTCTGTTTGAGCTGGTTAGACACCAAGCCATACAAATGCAAAAAAGGCGCAGGGATTTATCAGAAATCATAGCTTTTTGGTCGGTGTTCAGCGCCCAATGAATCATTCGATACACAATGGATTCATATTCGTCGTCATCCTCTGATTGATAATTAACAAACACCGTCCACGCAGCGTCCCGGAGCGCCATAGACTTCCCCATTAGGTGCTCATGCAAGAAATCAGCATTCATTGGGTGGCCAGGAACTCCCCCTACTTTGAGTAGAACTTCCAAGAACCAGTTGTACGTCGTTCGAGATTGATCCTGGTTCACCTCTTCTTTGATGTAATCCATGATGGACAGATCAATCGTATCGATACGCCGCCATTCTAAGCTGTGAAACAGACTCGTCGTTATGATCTCTCGTGAGTAGTCGTCGTCAAAAGAAAACAGTTCATAAATTTCTCCTTTACCATTCTCTGGAAGCTGAACCGCTAGTTCATTAATGACACCTGCATATTTACCTATGACGTAAGGGTCTTTTATGAGATTGTTGAGCGGGCCGTCGCTACCAAAAGCGTCCTTAAGGTCATCGTGTTTTTCGATTATCCACTTAGCATGATAATAGTCTGCAAACCTCTGGTAGGCTATGTATATCGCTTCAGGATCCTCCTCTGTGGGATTAAAATAACTTGGTATCAAGTTTTTGGACAAGGCTCCTTCAGAAATAAGACTTTCTAAAAATTTGTGAGGCGTACTCATGTACTTCGATGCAATGTCGTATACTAATTCGTAGGCGACACTGTAAGGAACATAAGTCAAATCGTTCTGCGCCATATACCTAACTAGCTCCTGTAAGATTTTATCCGCCACCGGAATAGCTACGTCGTAGTCGTAATTACTTGGAGAACTGAGTCTATCATTGATAGAAGACACAAACAGCCCCATGATACGACTAACTTTAAAAGTCCCCGAGGGGACTCTCGTAAGGTTTCGATTTTTCAAGCCTTCACAAAAAAGTTTCAGTAGCAACGGGTTACTAAACTCATCGCTTAACAACGGTACTGTGGGTAGTTCTATCCCATAATTTTTGAAATAAATCGATATAGCCTCAAATGTAGACAGTCCAAAACCAGTATGAACCTGACGAACTACCCCTAAATCGTACAGATTGCTGCCCCCTATAATCTGATCGTGATATGTGGTTCGCACTGAGACCACCAGCCCCAACCACTCGTATCCTCTAACCTCTTCTACAAATCCACGTATGGTATTTTTCCAAAGTTTAAGGCCATCTCCTTCGTTAATCGCATCAATGAATATCACGATTCTACTTTCTTTCAACTTGGCTCTTTCGTTGAGTTGATTTAGTAGTTCAGAGAAATAAATGTTGACCCCAAGGTTCCTTATAATTTGTGTCCTTACATCATCAGGTCCAACCAAATGCTGCCCTAAGATTAGAATTGATTCTCTCCCTTCTTTCTGCCGCTTTGAGACTATGTCACCCAGAAGATGCGACTTTCCGGTTCCAGCTTTTCCCACCAACACCAAATAGGGAAAATTGATAAGTTTTGAGGATGGCGATTCCAATAGATTTATGAGGTCGTTGACATAAGATTTCAGTTTCGCGAGGTTATGAATAGCCCAGTCCTCATCGTTTGTCAGTTTCTTCTTGAATGTTCTATCTTCTTCTTTCCTAACCGAATCAATCTGGTTAAATATTTCAGTCCGAAAAGTATCAAGGCTCTCCTTAAAGGAATCAAAATCGAAGGTTTCTATGCCTTTGATAGAGAAATCTAGAATCGTTCGCTCGATTATATCGATGAAAGGAGTTATGGCTTGCTCGGCACCTACCTTCTCAAAGTTATGATGCATTCTTCTCGCCTCTTTTAGGAAAAGATCACCAATAGAACGAAGCTCTTCAGCATATTTATCAGTTCTTCCTATCCCTTCAAATATTTTTGCGATGGGGAGGTCGACGTTGAGTTCGGGAGTGTAACGCTTGTCTAGGTCAGCAATAGCTATTGAAGTCCTTCCAGCAAGCCACTCCCCTGTTAGTTTAAAACTAGATTCTTCTATTTTCCCCGTAACAGACTTAACGTCAGACTCCAAATCATCTAGCCGTTTAGCATGTTCCTTTTGACTCTTTGAGGCATTACGTTCTATCAGAAATGCGATCAGAAGGAGGACCCAATAAACTGTACAAGCAGCGAAGACTATGATAGGAACGTCAATTGCTATAATAAAACGTAAAACTTCCCAAACCAACTCCATTACGGGTGATTCAGCCTGCTTTATCAAGCGGTCAAAAAGCTTTAGCAACGTTCCTTCGACTCCGATCAAAAATCGCACTACGAAGCCACCGTACCATTTTGACAAACTCCAGAAACTGGAAGATGGAAAAAACTTACGATACACCTTGTACCAAGGTTCAATTGCAACGAGGATTCTTTTAGCTAACTTACTCATAAAGCCTAATTTTCGGATGACCTCATCTCAGGTTCTGATTTCGTTTTGTCTGCTTTCCGATCAATAAACTTTTCATATCGGCTTTGAAACGAGTAGCTATAATCAAGTATAGCTACGGTAAATTCCAAGAGGTCACGAGCATCTTCCTTAGAAAACGCAATAGAGACATCGTGGGCCGCTTCATTTCCGCTGATGCGTAATAGATCGGCCCAATCATATAGCTGATCGTTAATCACATCCTTTTCTTTGAGCTCCTTGAGATTTGCGAAGAGTGTTTTCTTGCTCGCTCCTTTTTCAACGCAAAATCCGTCAAGAGTACGGCGACACATAACAGCTGCTGCGGTATAGATTTCTGTTTCGTAACATCTTACAGCCTCTACAAAGGCTGACCGGAGTAGTTCTGGAATATTAGGATTGATCCGGAACTCGCCCACGGGGTAAAGTTGATCCAAATCGGACCAACCTATTTCCACCTTGTTGCCTATCATATAAGGCGTTCCTTTTTCTCTGGTCAAAATGGGCTCAGCACAACTAGGGCACTCTAGGAGCAGAAAGCGGACTTCGGCAAACGGATCCCCTATTATGAAGTAGCTCCCTCTTTCGATCCCGAAGACTGATGTTAGACAATTATAGCACTGGACAACCATGGTTCTTAGTTTTACTTTCGCTTGTTTAGCGTTCACTATCTACGTTGAAAGGAGGCTCAAACTTCCCTACCAAGTAATCTTCCCATTAGAAGCGCTCTTGAACGGCCGCGAAAGCTGTTGGGATGATTGTCAGGCCGATTTGACCAAATCGAGTTTCATCATTTACCTCTGCCCAATCTTCTTCGTTACGAAACAAGAATTCGTAGCATGATCGGAACTGAGTTGAGGTATTGTTTTTTCTTACGACTTCTGCGGCAAACGTATTTAGGCCTGGTGGGTGCCGAAGTGCTACTGAACCGCGATTATCGAAAGTAGCCGGCCAGCTCAGATGAAGTTTTATCCGATTTAGCAGGTTAGAGGTCTTTCCTATATACAGCGGGACACGGCCCTCTACCTGAGGAAAAGACCATACCACCTTATGAAAAAGATGTTCATTGGCTGTGGGTCCACCATTAGCCTTGAGTCCGGTCCCTACGGCTTGATTCGTCGGATGGATTCTTTTGAGATCATTTACTTCAACATACTTTTTACCCTGTAACCAATGGGTACGATGAGCCTCCGTAAAATGATCGCCAGCGTTGAGCAGCCAGAAACAATAGAGACCGGCACTTTCAGCCCCGTCTTCGAGATCTGGAAAGGTTTGAAGCCATGCATCTTCACTGAAGGTGATTGTTCGCCCTCCCTGAGCGGTGTAGAACTCGCCAAACGTCGTTAGTTGTGCACAGGTACCGTTTAGCATTTGAGTGATGGCTTCTTCGCGGGTTGTACTATTCATTTTCAGGTTTTAAGTGGTGATTAGTCGCTTCCGTTAATGTTAGACGCCACGCCACGTGCCGCCGGTCTCATCAGCCTGCCCCAAGGCTTCCAGAACACCAAGGATTCCGTTTACTTCCGCAAGTTGAGCCTTCCGGAGTTTGGGTTTGAAAGCTTCAGCGATAACGGGAAGGGAGAGCGGCCCGTCGGCGGAGAGGAGGAGGTCGCGAAGGAGGATGGTCTTATCGGACAAGGGAAGTTTGGCGTTCCACTTTCGTTTTTCAGTAATGACTACGGGGGCGACTTCGCCGAGGTCCATTTTGGATTGAACTGCGGCGGGAGCTTCGTTGGGTGCCTGGTACTCGGTGCGGAGCCAGCGGACCAGGCCGCGGGCTTCTTCGGCAGCTCGCTCGGCGTTGAGGTCGACAAGGTGCTGGAGAATGTCGGTTTCGGGGAGGTCAACGGGCCAGCCGTAAGCTTTCGCAACGGCGGCATCCAACTCGTCGTGTAGTTCGCGGAGGATGCCGACGAGGCCGTCCTGGTGGATCTTGCGCTCTTTATCGGTGAGGACGTCGCTGGCGCGTTCCTTTTCCAGCACGTTGTACATGCCGGTCATAGTTAGCTTCGGGTGGAGGGATTGCTGACGCTTACGGTGGGCATCGAGACGTTCGGCCAGGTCGCGAATTTTTTGCTTTTGAGGGGCAGTTGTCTCGGGGAAGGGGAAAGGGCTAAAACAAGTTGACTTGCTATACCTCTGATCATTACCTACTCCCAGTTTACCTCCAGCTGCATTTGCCCAAGTTACATGAATCTTTGAGCTAAGCACTCCTAAGTTAAAAGCATCTTCCAAGCCAATTGAGATCAGCATATGATCAGGATAAATCTTCTTGTCTAAGAAAACAAAATATCTATGCCTTGCAGTCTCAGGAGTAGCAATGTACCGAGTGATTCCCTTTAAGGCTTTTCAAAGAAGCTTTCTGGGCTCCCCGTAAATCCACCAGTTCTCTCGGATCGACTTACGGCTGTTTTGGTCTCTCGCTGGTTTGATGTTAGTGACAACATGCTGGTAAATTTCTGGCATAGTTTCTTTAATCTCGTTCGGCTTCAGCCCGAAAAGATCAATAACGTAAAGGCCTCTACTTATTGCAGCAATGTCTCTTCCATGCCTGTATGGATGAATGTGTTTATCAGCCTCGTCGTTCCATCCTAATCCAAGTGTCTTTGCCTGCTCAAGGGTCACTCTAAAATCTCCTCCATTGAGAACCATCCCATTTGAACTGATTCCCGAGTTAGATTCAAGTGAGACAGCACCTACAACATCAGCTCCAATACTCAAATCACTGAAAACTTTACCTTCGGCTCTACTTGTGAATACACTCACTTCTGGTTCACCATCAATTTCTTCTTCTTGGTAGACTTTTTCAACTACCCCGTTCCCTTCTTCTCCTGCTACTGACAAAGCAATTCTCACAGCAGCACCGTCTGCACTATCTACCCACGGGTGATCGGGCACGGCATAAAGCAAGGAAATCGGTTTTTTAGCATTCAGGAACAAGTCCATCACGCGGCGATTAAAATTTTGAGAAATACTATTTGTAGTTATAAAGCCAAAACGATTGACTTGCTTCTTCTGCAATAGCATTGCGGATTTGTACCACCAGTACATAACGAAATCGGCAGAGCCGGGAATCCTCTTGTAGGTAGACCTGAGTGCTTCGGTATATTCATCACCTAAAGCCAGACGCATTTTCTCGCCTTTACCAAGAAACGGTGGATTACCGATTATAAAGTCCGCTTTCGGCCACGTTGTCGCTTTGCCTCCAACGATTCTTTGCACCTGCGTCCGCGCCGTATCATCCGGCACGTCGTTACCGGTAACCGGATCGACTTTGGTGGTTTCTCCATCCCAGCGGGTAAGGGGCTGGCCATCGGCATCGAGGACATCTTCTACCCTGTCCCATTCGAGGACGGCATCGCGATTTTCGATGTTGTGATAGTCACGAAGGATCGGGCTGCCGAGATCGTTGAGGCTACCGGTAGAACGAAGGTGCCACTGGAGGTAGCCTATCCAGAGGACGAGTTCGGCTATCTTGGCGGCGCGGGGGTTGAGCTCGATGCCGAGCATGTTTTCCGGGGTGATGGTGGCACCGGACAAGTCAATTTTAACCTGGCCCTGGCCAATACTCTGAATGACGTTGAGTACTTCCCCTTCCAGTCGTTTGAGGAGTTCGAGGGTAACGTATAGAAAGTTACCGCTACCACAGGCGGGGTCAAGGACACGGAGGTTGGCGAGCCGGCTCTGGAACTTCATAAGTTCGGCAATGGCATCACGGCGTTTCTTGTCGGAGTTTTCGCGCTTACCCGCTTTGAGTAGTTCGCCTTTCGCGAGATCGATACGAGCTTTGATCTCTGCTACTTCATTCTGCCGGATGAGTTCCTCTTCCTCACGTAGAAGGACGACGGCGGCAGCCAGGTGTCCTTCCCACTCGCGGCGGAGGGGTTCCATGATGGTCGGTTGGACCAGGCGCTCGACGTAAGCACGGGGCGTATAGTGGGCGCCGAGTTTGTGGCGCTCTTTAGGGTTGAGGGCTCGCTCCAGGAGGGTTCCGAAGATGGCGGGTTCTACTTCTCGCCAATCTGCTTCGGCAGCATCGACGAGGAGTTGTATTTGATCCTGATTTAGCGGGAGTGCTGTGTTGTCGGCAAAGAGCCCTCCGTTGAAGTGGCGAATTTTCTGACCGATGGCGGTGCTAATGCCGCCGGTATCCATTTTAGACCAGAGTTCATTGGCAAAGGGGACGAACAGCTCCGGATCATTTGCACACTTCTTCAAGAGTTTTGTGAATGCATTTTCGTCGATCAGTTTGACGTCTTCGGCGAACATGGTGAAGAGGCAGCGCATAAGGAAGCCGGCGACAATTTCGGTGTCGTGTTTGCCTTCGAGCGACTTGGCTAGTTGTGCCAGATAGTCGGCTATCTCTTTGGTTACCCGGGCGCTGTTGCGGGAGGGGTTGAGGGATTGGGGATCAGACCAGATGGCGTAAAGCCGTTCGCGGACTTCTTCGTTTTTGAGATCTTCCAAGATGATCCGGTAGTTATTAGGATCGGGAAAAGGTTGGTAGTGGGCTGCGTGGCTGGACCAGTCGGCGTAGACGGCGATGGAGTGGCCGACGTCGGCGACCATGATGAAGGGCGGGCGGCCGCCAGCGATCTCATGGCCATCGAGGAGGCGGGCGTAGTTCTCGGCTTGCTTGCGCGCCTTCTCCATTGCAGTGTCCCAGGTTTTAGAGCCTCTTTTACCGTGTCCGGTTTTTCCGGCTTTGAGCTGTGCCTGGCGGGTTGCGGAAAGAGCGGTCTCCCCTACCCTATTGTCTACGCCCTGTTTGTTTTCGAGGACGAAGTGGTTTCGTTTGTAAACATCGATGAACTTGAGGTTGCCATTGCGGCCGCGTACCGGCTTTTCGAAAACGTAGGCATTATCAACGTCTACCGGTTTGAAGGGCTCAGGGTGATCGACTCCAAGAAAGTCACAAAGGTCGTTTGTGAAGGCGATTGCGTTGGAGGATTCGGAACCTCCGGCGTTAGACCATTTTTCTATTAATTCTGCTGCTGTCATGGGTGTGGTAGCGGTAAGTCGAAGAATCCGGAATAGCGGATTGTTGGGGGTAAGATAGGGAAAGAGGCTCACGCTAATGTTGTATCTGTGAATTAGGATGGGTTTACCTATGAATTCAGATTAAGCAATCTCAAGCAAACATCATGGATTTGTAGAATGAAAGGCATACACATCCAAAAAGTCATTTAGTACTCCTTCAAGATCATTTGAAATTCTAGTGAAAAATGCACTTGTTGATGACTTCAAATTCTTCATTTCCAAAACTGCCATTTCAGCTTTCACTAAGTTGGGTAAGAACGATTCAACTCTCGAATCAAGGGAATGATTCCTACACACTTCTTTAAAAGGAGCTATGTAGGCGTCTACTACATGGAATGGATCGTTGCGTGACATTTTACGGTTTATTGGAGAAGAGTTTTGCCAGCTGATAACAACATCAGCCAAACCTCTCATTAGTGAGTCTGTTTGAATGTTACCTGCAGTCGTCCTAGAAACTTCTCTTAAAAGAATTTCATAACCGCCATGTACTTCTCCAAAAGCTGCTCTCCAATTACCGTCATATCTAGCGATTTTTTCACCATACATAGACAGTTCTTGCTGGCACATTTGCTTAAACACTTTTAGATACTCTACAGCTCTAACTAGCTTTACAAAGGTTTCTGCATTGTCTGTTTTTCCTCCTTTTCCTTGAACAACAAAAATTCTAAAAAGTCTTTCAAGGCTAAAGTTTGTTGCTACCATTTCATTAGCTCCCAGTGAAAAATTCAAGGTAAAGTCTGTTAAGCGTTGCAGGGCAACCGTATCCGCAAACGCCCTTCCGTTCTCTACCTGTTTGGTGAGTCCTTTCTCAAGGCTTAAGATCGTAGACAGGAAGAACTCTTTTGTTACTTCATACTGGACTTCCAAGTACTCTTTCTGAGAATCAATTTCAAGTTGTAAACGTTTTTCCGTTATCGCGTTTGACTCTGCGACCAAGAGAGTCTGTTTGAACATCTCCATTGATTGTTCCGTCAAGCGCGTCAGGTTGCCCGCGTAGTAATGGCTATGAGTTTCCAAGGTTTTCGTAGTCATTCTTAACTGATGCACTTGACCTCTCAAATGATCATTAGCTTCGGCCTGGCTGCGTGCCAATTCTTCTAGACTACTTACTTTTCGCTCTTGAGCGCGATCCTTCTTGAACAATTTAATAATTCCCCAAATAGCAACAGGAATACCGAGTGCAGCAGCCACTGCTCTTATCCAGTCGGTTATGTCTGCTGAGCTCGTATCAGTTGGAATATTAATCTGGAGAAATATATCGTACATGAAATGAATTTATTGTTTGAAAAAATAGCGAATTCGGGTAAGATTACTTCGCCTTAAGTGGCAGCCAAGGGGGGCTATAGATGAGAGGGTAGATATGTTTACACTCACTACCGACAAACTTAGCGATGGTTTGTAAGAATACACCTCACTTACTCGTATATTTCCCACTCTTCGTTCCTCCTAATCGGGACGACCTACCTACTTCACCTTATATCTCTCATGCAATTAGGCTGGATAGATTTTTCCACCCAACACCATCAACAACTCCGCGCGGCCCTCGACCGGCTGGGTGACCGTGGTGTCCTGGACGAATTGAAACTGGGAAGGATTCGAGATAAGATTGCTGACGAGTTGTTTCCCGGCATAGCTACGCCGCATACACGATCCAAATACCTGTTCCTGATTCCCTGGATTCTGGCGGACGTGGCCAGGCACGGCAAATACAATACACCAAAGGAATACGTACGACTCGTACACCAGCGGGAGATCAAGATGATTGGTGCGTTGGTGGCCGGTTCTGAGGAAAGTCTTGATGGCATAATAGGTCGGAGAGCTGGGGCAAACCTTCAGCAGAAGCCGAGTGCTACTTACTGGTCTGCCCTCAAAGCTTACGGACTGGTGACGGGACGAGGATCATTACGAGACTTCGCCCGGAGAAACTTCCCTTACTGGCAGCAGAAGCAATACGGAGCGGGGTTCGGAGCGACCCCTACCCTACCCCCAACCGGATGGAAAACGGCATTGGACATAAAACTGACAGCTGAAGAGGCTACACGACTGACGGAGTATGTGGTGAAGCGTACGGGAGGCAGCCTACTCTCCTGGTTGCTATCGTTGCCTGCTGACCAGCTGGAGCCCTTACTTCTTTTACCGGAGCCGACTGGTCTTATTGGACAGCCGGGGCTGCCCGCAGCGGTGGAAGAACAGTTGCGGTGCGCCCGCCATTACGAGTTACTTTTCCGGCCGGCGCTACTCACCTACAACCAAGAACTGCTGAAGGTTAATACAGAGTACGAGCAAGACAAGCTTGAGGCGAGTTGGGGCCAATACGAGGACGAACGAACAAGTCTGACAGATTCGCCGGAGTTGACAGAAAAGATGCTTGCCGTTTATCCGGTTGATTCGGGGACGCAGAGATTTATCCGGGATTGGTCCTCAATAGTGTTAGTAGGTAAGTACCGTAGCGAGGAAGCCGGGGAGCTGGTGAAACGAAGAGAGGCCGTAGTGAAGCCGGGACGCGCACGGTTATCGGACCCGAGTCTTGCCCGGAAGCTCAAAATGGACGATACGCCGGGCATTACGTTATCAACAGATGGAGTATGGCCTATTTTCAGCTATCGCTGGAGCAACGTCGTCAATCACCTAAAAGACCTCAAATTCCCCGCCGATGCTTGACGTGAAAAAGGACCGGCATTTACTGACGGAGTTGCTAGCTCCGCCAGTGGGCTACGATTTTGACCGGGCGGTAGCGACAACCTACTCCCTCGACCTGATGGCTTTGCTTTCCGTACCACTAAAACTGCTGAGAGGAGAGGACGCTACGCTGGAAGAAGATCCCATCAGATTGCTCCAGGCACTACGGGCAGAGGGCCAACGGCTCCGAGTTTATCACCAAGAAGGGAACGTACTTCCAGTGGCAAAAGCACATCCATTGTTGTGCTGGCTGGAGGAGATTACGGTTGGAATTCTACCACCGGAAGGAGGTGCGTTTCACCCCAAAATATGGGTCATCCGTTTTCGACAGCGGGAAGGTGCCGGCGTAAAGTTCCGGGTCGTGATCGGGAGCCGAAACCTGACTTTTGACCGGAGTGCGGATGTCGTGGTGGCATTGGACGGAGACATTACCAAAGGCAGCCACAATAAAGTAAAGCCACTGGTTGATTTTCTGACCTACCTGAATGGTCACGGGGCTATTGACGAAGACGGTAGTTTTTTACAGCAGCTCGGCCAAACCACCTTTCGGGGCGGCGGAGGATTCGACTACTTTCGATTTCACTTTTCGGGCTATGATGGTCAGAAAGTTAGCTGGCTTAGCAAAGTTGATGCCGCGCAGGGAGTTATTCTATCTCCATTCCTGAGTGCGGGGGTAATACAAGATCTTGCGCGGCGATGTCCGGACCTGGTGCTGGTGAGCCGTCGGCTTGCGCTGAGACAAATAGCTCCGCTTCCGGAGGAAGTCCGCGCTTATCACTTTCGGGATGCGTTCGTTGACCGAGATGAACTGCAGGAATACGGCGAAGAGGACAATGCACTGATTCTTCCAACCTCCCCTGCACCTGCGGCCGCGCCACCTACCCCTACTGATCTGCACGCGAAAGTTTTCTCTTTTGCTAAGGAAGGCCGCACCTACACCTGGTTGGGAAGTGGCAACGCCACCCACCCCGCCACCCAAGGGAGAAACGTAGAGGCTATGATCGAACTCCGTAGTTACCCTGATGTATTCGGACCCACAAAGATATGTGCGGACCTTCATCTCGATAAACCGGACTCTCTCTTTGAGCAATACGTGGCTGAGGAAAAACCTGAGGAAAGCGATCAGGATAAACTTGAGCAACTGGTAGACGAGACGATGCGACACGTACTACTGTCTCTGCAAGAACGGCAAGTGAATGGACGCGTAGAAGCACGAGAAGATTATTTTGATATTCATCTGGATTTTGCTCTAAGGCCGTTACCATTAGCAAACAGGGCCTTGCTCGTAACGACCTGGTCTTTATTTGATGAAACGCATCCGGTAGAGCTGCGACCTGGCTACGTAACACCGTATACGGCTCAGTCATTACGACCGGAACAAGTCAGCCGCTGGCAGGTGCTTTGTGTGAGCATGCCGGGGGATAAAGTCAAGATCGTCCGGTTACTTAAAGTCAACCTGACGGGTATCCCCAAACAGCGGGACGCTAAGATCATCACGGATATTCTGCGAGACGAAGGGCGCTTTTTTCAATACCTGTGGTTACTGCTAAACGGCGAACAATCAGCAACAAACGAGCCTGCGAATGATGAAGGGGAATGGACAGATTTCTTACGGACCGGTGGAGACGCGATGGCACCGCTATTTGAACGGATGGCGCGACAACTCGCGCTACGTCCTACGACACTAGATCATCTTGAAGAATTGATGACCACACTGACGGAAGAAAAAGAAGGGATAGTCCCGGCTCGGTTTCGAGAACTATGGTCAGTTTTCTCGGCATTTCAAGCGCAAAATAAGGAAGATGAGTAGGCGAAATTTTCCACCCAAGAAATTCCAACTGGCGACCATCGATCGCGTCTTCAACGGCTTATTCGGGACCGACTCCGAAACCTCCGGGAGGATGCTGGTGGCTGATGAAGTTGGGCTTGGGAAGACGATTGTGGCAAAAGAGGTAATCCAGCGAGCACTGGCGGAAAAGCCGAACCTCTCGGTTGTGTACATCTGTAACAATGCACAGATAGCAAGCCAAAACTTACGGAAGCTCGATGTGAGCCCTGAAGGAAATGCGGCCGTTGCTGCGGACCGGCTGACACTAATCGGCGCGTACCCGGTTCAGGAGCGATCTGGTCTGCGGCTGCTTTCATTGACTCCGGGGACCTCATTCAACCTGAAGAGTCAGGGAGGGATGATGAAAGAGCGGGCGTTCCTTTATCGGTTACTACAGCGCCATCCCGAATTATCGACGGAGCGGCGGCTCAGTCGGCTACTTAGCCTGGGTTGTAGTGCCGAAAGCTGGGAGTGGTGGGTGGGCCACATGAAGGAAGTACAACCAGCGATACTTACCGCTTTTCATGAGCGCATCGACGCTGACGGCTTACCGGCAATTCTGCTGTCGAGGTGTACGGAAAGTACCAAAGAGGTTACTACCAAAGATTTCCGCTTGATCGGCTCACTGCGGCAAGCATTGGCAGAAGCATCACTGGCCAGCCTGGCTCCCGACCTGATCATCCTGGATGAGTTTCAGCGTTTTCGTCAGCTGCTCGAAGATACCGATACGGAAGATGAAGGGTTGGAGTCGTTGGCGCGTAGTTTGTTTAACAACGATAGCGTCCGCTTACTTCTACTGAGCGCGACTCCTTTTAGGATGTTGACCCTACGTGGGGAAGACCACGCAGGAGAAGATCATTACGCCGACTTCCACTTTCTAGTTAGGTTTCTCCTAGGGGGCGGCACCGAAAAACAGGCTGCGTTCCGAGAAGCTTGGGACCGGTACGCTTTATTGATGTCCCGGGGTCCGTCTACAAATTTGGAAGCATTAGAGGCGGCGCGGACGCAGGTACAAAGTAAGTTGAGAAGGGTTGTATGTCGGACCGAGCGGACTGACATCACCCAGGGGCTGGGCGATACTCTTCTCCGGGAGCCTGTTCCACTAAAACTCGAGGTTGCGGACTTAGCTGCTTACGTAGTCGGGGAACGGTTAGCGGAAAGTTACCGCAAGAAAAAGCACCGTCTTTACAATCTGATGAACTTCTATAAGTCAGTCCCCTACCCTTTTAGCTTCCTGACCGATTATCAGTTTGCCAGGGCTTGGAAAGAAGAGACGGGAGATGCACAACTCGAAGCTGAGCGGGCTAAACAAATACACTGGGCACCGCTCGACAAGATCAATACTTACGAGACTCTTCCCTACCCTTGTGCGGCTTTTCGTGGTTTGCTCGATCATCTGTTTACTGATGGGACAGAGTTACTGCTTTGGGTTCCGCCGGCGCAACCAACTTATCCTTTGACGGGTGTTTTTGCGGGACGCCGCGGGTTTACCAAAACGCTGTTGTTTAGTAGCTACCGCATGGTTCCCAGGGCAATCTCTACTTTGGTGAGCTATGAAGCTGAGCGCCGGGTGATCCGGCCGCTACTAGAGCGGGGAGCTTATGGTCGTGACGTGACCTACGTGAATCTGAAAGCAGAAGAAGAGGACGGCGAGAAAACGGGGCGTTATGCGAGTCGGCTGGCTAACAGCGAAAAGAACCGGACTAACCTTACGCTGCTGTACCCCTCCTTATCGTTAGCTACTTATCCCCTACCAAACGTGGCCAGTTCTCAGGAAGCCTTAACGGCCATTGCAGTTGAACTGAGCAGCCGAATCAACGAATACGGCCTTTATCGAGGAACGAATCCTGAAGGGGAAAGTGACGTAAATTGGTACTGGCAACTACCCGTATTACTGGATCGGTTTGGATATGATGCTGTTGAACTCCATCGTATCTACGAAAATGATGAGATTGTCCCGAAGCAGTTCCGAGAAGAGGTCCTACGCCTACTTTCGGAGCCTATTGACGCGGCACTTTCCAGACTTGGCCCTCCTCCTTCAGACCTAGCAGGAGTCGTTGCTTTACAGGCGCTGGGGTCTCCCGCGACGGTGGGACTGCGGCTACTTCAGGACGAAGCTCAATTAGCCGCTACCGACAAAGGGGTAAAAACTCTTCTCTGTGGAGCCGGTAAGATCGCTGCGACCTTTCGGCGGTACTTCAACCGCCCTGACCCTACGGCGGTAGTAGAGTTAAGTGATACGCCGTCGGGGCATCCCTATTGGCGAAGTGTTCTCAAGTACTGCAAAAATGGCGACCTAACGGGGATGTTAAAAGAATACCGCTACGTCGTAGTAAGCACCAATGGTTATCAAGATGCTCCCGAAAAAGAACGTGATCAGCTTTTCATTGAAGCACTTGATAAAGTCCTCGGCTTACAAACGGCCTCCTTCGTGGTAAAGTCTTGCGACGAAGAGTTACGGATGCGGACGCACTTTGCGGCGGTCTTTGCCAACGAAAAGAGTGACGACGGAACCCGTCAACGGGAAGAACGATTACGGGCAAGCTTCAACTCTCCCTTTCGGCCTTTTCTACTTACCTCTACATCCGTGGGTCAGGAAGGACTCGATTTTCACAACTACGCTCACCACCTATGGCACTGGAACCTACCGGCTAATGCCGTAGACCTGGAGCAACGGGAAGGGCGGATCAACCGGTACCAGCACCACGCCATCCGTCTGAATCTGGCGCGTCGATGGGGAGCAGCCTCCCGCTTATCGCCAGCTCCCTGGGAGGCTATCTTTGAAGCGGCCAAGCATACTCGATCCGAGGCTTCTTCTGACGTCGTTCCGGATTGGCACGTTGGGGAAGATGTTCGATACTGCGCTCATCAGCTTAAGAGTTTCGTACCGGTGTTACCCTATAGCAAAGATGAACAGCGGTTACGGGAGCTGGAACAGACGCTGCCTTTGTACCGGCTAGCTTTGGGTCAGCCTGATCAGGAAGGACTTTTGGCGCTGTTTGGTGAGGGAGAGGATGCGGAGTTATTGGCGGCTTTTCGGGAGGCTGGGGTGCTACGACTTGGGGGTGAATCACCTAAATCCTGAGTTAGTTTTCGATTGGCGAGCCTCGAAACAAATTTGGAATACAAGAGTTGGAGCAAAAAGAAAACTATGCAAATTGTAGAAAGCCTTGATCTGGAACAAATCATCGATACCGTCGAACGCTTTGCGAATGAAAACGGCATTCAAACCTTACACGGGAGTATTTCGACGGATCAGGTTATCACTATGCAAGTATCAGATGAGAGGTATTCACTTGAAGACTTTCTCCAAATTCTCCGTAAGCTAAAAGTAGAAGCAATACTCCTTGAGTACTTAGTGGTGGATGAAGGTGGTGGATTTGGTATCTCTGATGCAGAAGTTAAGCGGATAATCACATCAGATATAAGAACGAATATCAGGAAAATGCTCAAAGATTGGAAGCGTAAAAAGGGCAGTAAGTTCATGCTAACGATCATTGGATGGACCGGGCGTGATTTGGCTTACGAGTATATTTACTCCACCCCTATTTTCGATGAGTACATGGAAACTAAAGGTTACATCGATGAAATCAAACGCTTTTTTCTCAAGCCCTATCACACCAGTGTTAATGAGCCGGGAATTACGATGAAGGAAATTCGGGGCAAAGGGAAAGCGCTTTCGAAAGAAGAGCGTTTTCAGCTAGCTAAAAACGAGCGTCAACGAAAGGTGATCCTTGACGAGCTCTTTGAGGAAGACGACCTTGACGAAATGAGTAGAACAGAAATTCTTATTCACGCTACTACCTACTACGAAGTTGACATCAAACCTAAGGAGGAGAAAAAGATGATGCAGCGAGTACAGAAGTTGAAAGGTGATGGATTATCAAAAAGTAAAATCGCTAACAATCTTGGGGTCAGTACTTATACTATTGATAAGTATTTCTAATCAGCGTTAATAAGGTTCTGTACGCCAGCTTAATAGTACCATGAATCATAGGCTCGTTATAAAACCTCCTTATTCGCTCCTCTAAAAAGCTAATCAGGTGGTTTTATAACTTTGTTTCACCGATCCAATAAGCCTTAAACTAGGTAACCAAGGCGTCACAAATCCTTGCTCCCCTACCCTCTTTTGCACCTGCGACCGCGCCCTTATTTTTCTTAAAAGTTCAAACCTCACTTCTACCCTACCCTTCTTTAGTTCTTACGAGTGCTCATTCCCGGGCGTCAGAATAGATGCTAGGTGCTATCCGCATTTTCAATTATTGCGTCGCTAAAATGCCGATTGAACGGTAAAAAGATCAAGCAATCAAGCAATCAATAGCAGTAGCGCTTTTCGTTCCGCCAGGTAAAGCCATCAGGGCACCCTAAAGGGTAATTAGCTGCACAACCTAGCGAGTAGCCCAAAAAGGCCGTCATGTTGCCTTAAAACAGCAATCACAAGCCTTTGCCGCCTCTTCCGCGGCTCATAACAGCTAGAAAAACATGCTCAACCAGATTAATCAAGCTGTAAAAGCTGCTTTTACAGCTTAAATCAGAATTGTAACAACACAAGACATCAGAAAGCAAAAGCAGCTTTTGCTGCAAACACTGTAATTACAGCAAAAAGGAGCACCAGCATATGGCAAATACAGCTTTTGCAGTAAAAGCTGTATTGAAAAAGATCAAGCTATAAAAGCTGCTTTTGCAGTAAATATACATATAACAGTAGAAATAGCTTTTACAGCTTTATTAGCTTTAACTGTATTAACAGTTAAAACAGTTTATACTGCTAAGACTACAATAACAGCTTACGCAGTAAAAGCTATTTCATTAGTAAAAGCAGTTTTAACGGTAAAAGCTGTGTTTACAATAAAAGCTGTGTTACATTTGTGAAACAACAAACAAATTGCACATGGGCGCACGCATCATCTCCGTAGCACACCGGAAAGGAGGAATTGGAAAAACGAGCATCACGCTCCACCTGGCGACGGCACTGGCCACCGTAAAGAAGATGAAGGTCCTGATTCTGGATACGGACAGTCAGAAGAGTGCTTTGGGATACCGGGAGCACGAACAGCAGAACGTATATGAAGGAGAGGCTGGACCTTACCCGATCGAGGCGGTACCAACCCGCTATTTGTATGACGACATCAAGCGGAACTACGATAAGTACGACGTGATCTTCATCGATGTGCCCCGGCTTACGGAGACGGCAGAAGACAGTCAGCTGACAACGGCACTGGCTTACTGTGACAGCATCCTGATACCGATGGTCGCCGGAGAGTTGGAAGCGTTGAGCACGACGCAATTTGTGCAGCTGGTGAAGGGGATCGCGGAGAACAAGAAGAAGAACGATCACGATTTTACGTACTTCGGCTTTCTGAACAAGCGGAACCAACGGAAGGAGAATGATGAAGCCGTCGAGTTCATGGAGACGCTGGGCGTTCCGATGTTCAAGAGTAGTTTGTCAGATGTGAAGGCGCTGTCACGTCCTTATACCTTCGAGTCCGTTCTGGATAGTGCGGAAGGGAAGCGGCGGTTCGAGCCGTTCTTCAAGGAGTTTCTCAAAAAATTTGAAATCTAAACCGTCATGGCAAAAGCAAGAAAGAGTGCGTTCAGCACCAACACAAGTAAAGAACAGGTAGCTAAGGAAGCTAAGGCTGTGGAGCGTGAGGTTCTGGGGGACGCGGTCACCAGAGAGAAAAAGCCTGAGGCTCCCAAGCCACCGGCACCGAAAGCCAGGAAGCCACGGACTCCGAAAGCGAAAGCAGTAGAGAAGAAAGCTTCGGCTAAGAAGGAGAAGGTGAGCCGACGTAAGTTTCTGTACGTCGATGAGCCTCATCACCGGGCAGCCAAGGTCAAGGCCATTCAGTTGGGTATGAACATGAGTGAATACATTGAAATGCTGATCGCCAGAGACAATAAGGGATAAAAGCAGCTTTTACCGTAAAGGCTGTTTCATCCGCCAGCTACCTTATCAATGAGACGTCAGGTCCTCAGGAGCAAATGTTCCTGGGGACTTTGGTTTTTGGGGAAGGGAGATGGCCCCGTAAGTCTAAGCGGATAGGGTAGAAGACAAAAGGTACCATTTTGAGGAAAAAGGGGCCTGAATGGACCTTGCGGCTTGATTCTTGAGCTAATTGCTGTAGCATTCGTCAGCGGAAGTGGTACAATATGGTACACTTAGCCCTGATGCTGAAAGGTACCAAATGGAGGAGTTTTTGCGACAAAAAGGGCCTTTCAGAGGCAAAAGGTACCATCATGAGGAAAATAAAGAGGCTTCCTGACGTCATCGCTCATTTAAGTCAGGGTATCAAATTGAGGAAAAAAGGAGAGACGACCTACCACCTGAAAGGTACCGAATTGAGGAATTTTAGAGGAGGCTAGGGCTGATCTCCTTCAAAAAGGTACCATTTTGAGGAAATTAGGGAATGGCTCGGTCTTAGACGAAATGTACCAAATTGAGGAAATTAGCTTTTTAGTGTTCCTCCTACTTTAGTAACAACGTTCTATCGATACATGACCGGCTCTAAGCAACGAGACAATTGGGAAGAGATGCAAAAGGTACCAAATTGAGGAATTCCAAGCGGAGTCAAAACCTTAAGTGTACCAAATTGAGGAAATTCGCGAAATAACAGAGGGTTCTTCTTGCTACCGCTGCTTGTACTTGGCTAGAAGCCTTGAGACAGAAAAAGAATAATCTTAAAAAGGACAACGAACAGAAAGGTACCATTTGGAGTCAGCTTTGCTGACTGTTGCTAATTTCAAGTTCTTTACAAGTTCTTTTGTTTAGGGGGCTGTAAAACACTGTACTTCAGTAAATTACAGCACTAAGTGTACCATCTGTGGGGAATAGTATACCATTTGCGGGGCGATGTATACCATATGGAGGAGCAAGTGTACCATTTGTGGGGCTAAAGGTACCATTTGGAGGTAGCCGGTTTTTGCCGGGCAGCTGGTTGTTCTCATCACGAGTGTAAGCGACTTGTGGAGTTGGGAAAATCCTCCATATGGTACACTTACCATAGTGTTGATAAAAACATGGCTAGAAGTGGTGATTCCGAGTAAAGGTACCTTAGCTTTGATGCGTGGTACACTTGTAAATTATGAAGCCAGAAAATTTAAAACGTAGCTCGGTCTCGAAGGTCCAGAAGTCAAACGCGCTGATCAGTGCGAAGTACAAGCTGAATCTTTGGGAGATGCGCATCTTCATCAAGATGGTGATGATGGTGGATCATATGGACGCGGAGAACATGGAGTATAAGATCTCCCTTAAAGAACTGGTCGACAACTTTGACCTGGATGGTCAACGGGCTTCTTACGTTCGGCTGCGGAAAGGAGCGGCTTCGCTTCAGGACCGTACGATCATATTTGACCGGAAGGACCCGGAGACGGGGGAGGACATTATCGTACGGGCCAAGTTCCTATCCAGTATTCAGACGAGGGTAGGGGGGAAGAACTCCAACTACATCACGGTTAAGTTTGACTCGCTGCTGCGTCCATTGCTGCTTGACCTTAAAGAGTACACTGCTTACGAACTGAGGTACATCCTGAAACTGCCGACGGCTTACTCGGTCCGGGTGTACGAGCTGCTTACTTCCAATAAGTACCGGACCTTCACGCATTTTGAAATCGACCTGGATGAGCTGAAGCAACAGATTGGAGCGGTGGAGACGGAATATGACTCGGCGCGAAACGAAGTGGTTGTGGTAAAAGACAACTACCCGAAATTCGGGGCGTTCCGCCAGAAAATCCTGCTGAAAGCACAGCAACACTTAAAGGACTTTACGGACATAAGCTTTGAATTTGAGCCGATGAAGGATGGCCGCAAAGTAACCCGGATCAAGTTTGACGTGGAAAGGAAGCCGGAGCATGCACTTCCACTGGGGAACGGGAAGATACCCGAGTTAACCCCGGAAGATATTGGTGGGGAGGAAGACGCTATCGTTGCGGGGATTTACGCTAAAGTGAAACAGTACGTTGAGGAAGCGAACGTGCGGAAGTGGGTGCGGAGTTATCCGGAAGAACAGATCATCGCCGGGATCAACTACACCTACCAACAGTTACGGGACGGCAAAGACATTAAGAATATTGGTGGGTATCTGCAAACGATGGTTGCCATGGACTCCCTGATGGCCAAGGCTAATGCGGAAGCTGATAAGAAGCAGCTTGCAGCGGATAAGGAAGCGAAACGCAAACAGGAATTGGCCGCGTTGAAGGAGGAGTACGCTCAAGTTCAGGCTGAACTGGCTACGAAGACAGATGATATCATCCGAGGGATATTTGATCGACACCCGGAAGCGAAAAAGGGAGCCTTTAACCTGGCCTCCCGTAAACGGGGGAGTGGTTACAATAAAGACAAGAGTGCTGCGGAGAACATGGAGAATCCGGTATTCCGTGCGGTATTTCGTGCGAATGTGCGGACGCATCATTCGGAGTACTTTGGTCCGCTGGCGGAGTTGGAACGTAGGAGTAAGAGCTTGCGGGGGAAGATATCGAGATTGGGGTAGAAGATTGGATTTTCATACTGATTTCCTACTCCGTGGTGAAATCCACAAAAGTAGCAATCCCCGTCAACTCCAAGGTAGGGGAGCGGCTGGCCTGAAACTTCAGTTGAGCTGCGGCTACTTTCTCCTCATACTTCATCTGATCAGCAGCTTGAAGCTCTGTAATCTGAGTGCGCAGCTCCTGTACCTGGGTGCCAATTTTATTCACCGTTATGGGCTTTTTTTCCAACTTGGTTAGTTCTTCCACCGCTCGTTGTTCTTCGTAGATATCGGAGGCTTCGTCCCGGATGATTTTTAGGGTACGGATGCGGAGGTCCAGGTCTCGGGCTGCTGCTGTCTCGGCCCGCTGCTTAGTTTGAAGTTGCTGGATTTTAGCTTCCAGGCTTCGGATACGCGGACTGGTGCGGTACTTGACGGTTGCGGTTACTTGTTCGTCCGGGCGTTCAAAGACGGTTAGGCGTTCTACCAGGTCAAGGTTAAGGGAGCGAACGTCTGTCTTTTCGGTGATTCCGAAAGTCTCATAGTTGGCGGTAAAGGCTTCGTTGCCGGATAGCTGGAGCGTATAGATGACCTGGTCACGGAGCAAGCGGTCGAGGCTATCAGGGGATATGGCTACAAAGCTGCGGCGGTCGAAGCGGAAAGTTTTGTCAGTATGGGTAGGGAGAACTTCGAGAACGGTTTGCGCGCTGGCGGGATTCCCATCGAGGAAGAACCAACCACTTGTTTCATTCCAAAGGGTGGCGCTGGTTCCGGTACATTCGATGGCAAAGCCAGTACCAGTTTGCTCGGTTGTGGCTTCGCGATAACGGTAATCGACGGATAGTAACTCCTCTGCTTTCTCGAACTCGGATTGCAGGTGGGTCAACGTTCCGAAGAGGCGGTTGTAGGAGGTCCAAAAGCCGTCGGCCATCAGGGGCTGGAGGAACAGGCCGGAGATGATGAAGAAACCGAAAACGGCAATTTCGGAACGCGGATTACTTGACTTTAGCCTCAATTTCGGATCAGACGGGATTACGCAGGGGGCTTTATTGTAGGGGTAGAAAAGGGGGACGCCCTGAACGGTCATCATATCGAAAATGATGTGAGAAGCATAAGCTAAAAGGTAGACGGTAGGGTAGGGGGTCTCGGTTCCGATCAGGCTGCATAGTCCCTTGACCATTCCCCAGGTGACCAGAAGAAAAAGTAAACTGTGGGTGATGGTGCGGTGGCCGAATTTCCGGTTGATGACTTTGGAGATGGGGTTGAAGGTTCTGCCCCAAACGGAGGAGGGGACATCAATGTCGGCGAAGGTGGCCGCTAGGATGGTGGTGATTATTAGTCCGGGATGGTTGAGGATATTTACTCCAACGAATGCGCCGAAGACGCCGGTGAATACTATGCCGCCGGCAACGTGATTTGGTAAAGTCATTGGTATAGGATTATGGGGGATTGAATAAGGAGGCGGGGACGCGGGATGCAGAGGCAGTTGAATAGCAGGGTAGGGGAGAAGATTGAACTGGCCCGGTAAATGGTATATAACGAGCGGAGACAGTCTACTCCTTCAGTCTGAAGGACAATTACACGTACTTGCGGGTACCGAAACGGAGGATGGATCTTGCGAAGAGGGCGAAGACCAGGAATGCTCCTCCGATCAGTCGGAAGGCACCGGCGTCAGTTCCCATTTCACCTCCCACATAGCGGAGGATCATTAATGAGCTGAGGGCGATGATGATGGGGAGGCTCATATCGACTTCCTTCAGGGCAGTGGTGTGCGTGATCTTTTGGATCATTTCGGTGGATACGTAAGGCTCCCGGCGGAAACGCTCGATCAGCTCCAGGATGAACTTGGGGTTTCCGTTGGTGGCTCGCCACACATGGCCTTTGTACATTTCCCAATCCTCGATACGATCGGTGAAGTCCTGGCTGCCACGAGTGATGAGTTCTACGGCTTCATTCCGGGATAAGCCCTTGAGTTCGATCTTGTCGAAGTTGGAGAGGAAGGAAACCTGGTTGAGTTTGATCTTGCGCGCGGCAATGATCATGTGGAAATGACCATTCAACTTCTCCAGCGTCGAGATGCCCATCGGGGTGATGCGGGTCGCATCATCAATGACGATGGTATACTCGTGCTTGGTAGTGGTTCTGATCAGCAGTTCGCACAGCCGTTTGATGGATTCTTTGGAGATGATCTTCTCCACGTCGGTATCGGTGCCGTAGAGTAGGTCTTTGATTTTGTCTTTGTCTCCCTCGAATAGGGTGAGGACCATGCCGGCCAGGGTTCCCTTGATGGCGGTCATATCGTCGATGCGGAGGACTTTGCCGAGACGGCCGTTGTCGGTCAGGTTGGCGGTGAGGTGAGACTTGCCCATGCCTTGCTCGCCGGTGATCAGGATGTTGACCTTCTTCTCCGCAAGGTCTACGATTTGAGCGATCTCGTCTTTGCGACCGATGTGAATTTGGAGTCCGCCGATCATGACGGGCATAATGTCTACTCGGCGGCGTGGAGTTAGTTTGCGGTACATTCTTGCCCACCAGCCGTTGTTGTCGATGGAAGAGATGGCGGCTTCTTTGGAGTTCCTGGAAGCGTGGATGTAGATTTCAGTCGTTCCAGTCTTATCGTGACCAGCAAGCTCTTTGATGGTAAAAGCGTCGTTGCCTTGCTGAGCGAGTTTGGTACAGAAGGTATGGCGGAGAATGTGGGGGTGGGTATTACCGGTCAGGTTCTTGAGTACGCGCCAGATAACCTTCCGCCCGGCGTGGCCAGCCGGAGAAATTTTGGAGGGAAACAAGTATGCTTCTGGATCGCGGGATTTGACGTAAGCCCAGTAATCGGCTAGGGCATCGAGAAGTCTTTGGGTCATGGGAACTTCGCGATATACGTTCTTGCCCCGCTTCTTCAAGGATTTAACGTTGATGATCTTTTTGGCCGGATCGATCTGATAAAGCTTCATGGAGCAGGCCTCGGTGACCCTGCACCCGGCATCGAGCATCAGGAGGATAAGTAGGCGGTACTTAGCGAGGTACTTACCGGACATCTTGATTTCGAGGCTCCGGAGCAGGGCCTTTTCTTCCTTAGGGCTAAGGAACTTCATCTTGCCCACTGACTGGAGCTGTAACATGGAAAATTCTGACTACGCGTGCGCCCCGTGCATCGAGCGGCAAACTAAATTGGTAATACGTGTTTAAACAAATGGGCTGCTGAGCAACTTTTTTTGAAAAAACTTTTCAAAGCATCGGGGGGTGTGGGGGGAGACATTATGAGCTTAATGTCCCCTCCCCGAAATGGCGTAAAGGGGACACTAATATACGAGCAAAAATTGGAATATTTGAAAAATTGCAACAAAGGCGCGTAATTGCTGAGGTAATTGCAACGTAGATACTTCGTGTTGACGTTATAAAGACCTCCCCAAAACCCTTCTAATTTGGGATCGTCTCAGGCTCACTGAAGGGAAGCTCAGTCGAAACACTGAGCGATTTGGACAAAAGAAAGCTGGCCGTTGTGCTGGCATTAAGGCTTAGGTGTAAATCGGACCGGGTGGTAGTCGTGCATGGCTGCTGCCCGGATTTACATCTGGTCCAAAAGAGTGGGAGACCGTGAAGGATCTCCCCTACGGTTTTACACCTGTACATCTCGATTTATACCGACGAGTCATCAAAAACTCATCGAGATGAGACTATTAACACTGCTGGCCACTACGGTGCTGCTGGCCGCTTGCGTTCACGATACGGACGACTTCAACTTATTTGTCGCTGAGAGCGGTGCCAGCCTGACCTATTATGTAGGCGGCGAAAAAAGGGGGGGAGAGGATGATCCTTGGAATAGAATCAATGATCTGTTCCCTGCGGAGTCCGTCTATACTGGCAAAAGCAACGACGAGGATCCCTGGAACACAATCAGTGAAAAATTTGCTAGGGAATCTGTCCATACCGGTAAGAGTGGCCACGATGATCCGTGGGATACTATCGGTGAAAAATTTGGTTCAGATAGCGTCCACACCGGTAACGGAAGTAAGAGTGCCGAGCATGATGATCCCTGGAACACGATCACGGACAAATTTGGACCCGAAACTGTCCATACCGGGGCTGGTAACAAGAGCGATGAACCTGATGACCCTTGGGACAGTATTCGGGATGGATTTGCACAAGAAACCGTTCATGTTGGTAAGTCGGATCACGACGACCCTTGGAGTCAGATAATGTCATTGTTCCCTTTAGAATCGGTGCATACTGATAAGACTAACGACCGATACTTCCTCGGCTTTGAGAAGTCGGTGGCGGTATTCGTGTCCTTTAGTTACGAGGTGTCACAAGCTGACCGGGCGCGGGTGGTTGAGATTCGGGGAAATGTTCTCAAGCTGGAGTTTGCCGATGGGGTTGTACAATACGTAATCGACGCGCCGGCGAGCTGGACGGAAGGCGCTCAGTTAGTGACAGGGTTTCTTGATGCGACAAGCAAGCAGGATCGTCCGTTTCTGGGGGTTCGTTTTTGGCGTACCGTGGAGGGAAGTGCCTGGGGTCCGCAGTCCCGGAATCTGGCCTCGGTGCCGGCTGTGTTGCCGAGCGAGTACCATGCTTCCGGAGCTAGTTTACTGGTTAGTCTTTCGGTTGGCCAGAAGTCGCATGATGATCCTTGGAATAGAATCAGTGAATTGTTTCCTGACGAGTCCACCTACATGGGGAAGAGTGTTGATGATCCGTGGAATACCATCAAGACGAGAGTTAGCGGAGCGGGTAAGAATAGTGAAGAGCATGATGACCCATGGGATACAATCCAAGATAACTTTTCGAAAGAAACTACTCATACGGGATCGGGGAAAGCGCACGATGATCCGTGGAATACGATTAATGAGAAATTTCCACTAGAGTCCACCCACACCGGGAAGCGGAAAAGGCGAAGCTTCAGGGGGAAGCCAGTGGTTGAGATGCTGTTTATCAGTGTTGGGGGCGAGAAAGGAGGAGAGGAAGATCCCTGGAATAGGATTGGTGAACTCTTTCCGACTAAAAGAAGTGGGGGAGTGCTGCTCAAGCTGGCTGAGGTCCGAGGTCAGGTTGGTCGATTTAACTTCGTGTCTCCCTCCGGCGGTGAATCGCTGGGCGAGCAATCTGTTTTTGCGGTGGGAGTGCCAGCGGACTGGGAGCCAGGTTTGGTGCTGCGGGGAGAAGCTCTCCTTTTGGACACAAAAAAGATGTTGCCACTCATGGGGGCGGTAACTTGGGAAACAGACCCTATCTTACGCTGACACCAAAATACTTATTGACATGACTAAGAAAGCCTATCGCATGCTAATTGCCAAGCACCTTCAGTGGTCTTTGCTTGGGCTGATCATTGCGTTGTTCGTTGCCTTTGTTTCCTCGGATCGCCGGTCTGTGGTTTACGGGGTGCCGGCGGCTGAATCCGGAGTGTCCAAGGACCTTGCTCCTGCAACTCTCCTTACACCTGCGGCCGCGCCCCAAACGCCACCTGAAGCAGTGGCCCCAGATACAATTAACGGGGAGCTGGTTTGGCCAGATCCTTGGGACCAGATCACTGATACTGAACGGCCGTTTTACTAGGTCAAGCGAACGATTTTACGTACATTATGGACGTTATCAGTAAGTTATAGATGAGGGGTCAGGACCGATGGGTTTTGACCCCTTCGCTATTATTCGACCCGGCCATTAGAACGGTGGGAATAAAGAAGGACCGCTCCCAATCGGATTGGGGCGGCCCTTCGTAACGCTCCGTTGTTCCCAACACCCATGGGCGGAGCAGCAAAACAAAAAACTCAGGCAGGATAGACGCGCTGTGCGCTTTTAGTAGTTAGACGGCTTCGCCTGTTAGTGCTACCGCATTAGGCAGATTTTCATTGCTGCCGTACGTTGGAGGCGTGATCAGGTCGGGGCACAGCCCACTCGCACTTAGTTTTTGTAGTCGGGGATGATGGATTCGGTGAGGGCGCAGCAGCGGCGGAATTCGGCTTCGAGGGTTACGGAGTTAACGATGAGAACGGAGGGTTTGATCTGGTCGCGAATGACGACGTAGTAGGTGCCCTCGTAGCGCATGGGCAGGGTGATGTGGAGCATGGCGCTACCGGTGTTTATGTGATAGAGTTCTTCGAGGGGTTCGCCCTTGGGTTGGAAGTAGACATCGAGCGGGAGGCGCTGGTATTCGGGGTAGTACTGGTGGGCGTCTTTGTACCGGAACAAGCCCCTGGTGGCGGTGAGTTTGGTGACTTCGGCGCAACGGGCACCGAGAAACTGGAGAATTGGATAGGATTCTATATGCCGGGTTCGGTAAAGGTTGGTGTCGAAACAGAGGGGGGCTTCGTTTCCGGTGTAGACTTGGGCAACCCCCCAGCCCCCAGAGGGGGAGTTCTGCTGGGCGACTAAGGGGGCGGGGCCGCAGGTGCAGAGGAGGAGTAGAAGGAGCAAGGGGAGGAGGCTGCAAGAGTGGGGCCCCGTAGCGTTGCCGTGAGTGATCGGGAAGGGGGAGTCGCTTTGCGACCGGAGCGAGAAATAGCTTGACATGATTGAGGAGTTAAGAGGGTTAATCGGCGGGGTGCCGGGGTTCAGATTCAGGTGCGTGATGTCTTATATAGCTGTACGTGAATCGATAATTGCGAGTAGCAGGGGGGGGAGGCAAGCCCATCCCGTATAGGAATCAGGCATCAAGGATTTTGAGGACCTTGATGGGAGTCTTTAGTAAACTGGTGGCTGCTGCGGCCAGGGTAGGAGGGCTGGCTTTGGAGAAGGGCGCTCCGATGGTGATGGTGCGGTAGCGTCCATGGCCGGTGATAGCGGTGTGCATAATTCGGCGGAGGAGGTTAATGGCCTTTGCGGGGGTTAGTCCGAGAATGTCGAAAGTCGGCAGCGTTGCAGCAGCTTTCTGATTCCACAAGGATGAGTTTACTCGCTTGTACTTTGGGACTGGCGGGGGCGGTAGATTCCTGGGGCGAGGAACGGAGAGTAGCGGTACTAGTATTTGGAGAAGGACTTCTCCGGACAGTGGTCCCTGCTTCTTGGTTCCTCGCTCCGCCCCCCTCGACTCCGCTCGGGGACCGCCTGCGGCCGCGCCCAAAGTCCGCCCTGCCACTAAAGGGGGAGAAGCTAAGCGAGTGACGATTTTCTGCTTGATGCGGATTTCCTCTTTGTGGGCAGGCAGCATCTGTTTTCGAAGTTCCGGGTCATCTGCTACGAGCTGCTCGAAATGATAGATGGCGGCCTGGTACTCGTGGTTGAAATCGGCGATGGACATGGAAAGGAAGGGGGCTATATCCTGAACACCGAGGGCGTGTAGCTTTGCCAACCGGAGAATGCGACGTTTGGCGTAGTCGTCGAGGTGCCGGCGGTGCTGGCCGAGGTAATGGGCACCGGTTGCGCCGTCGCAATCGTCGAGTAGATCGGGTACGAGGGTTCGGAGGCTGTGTAATCCGTGGCGGTTGTCTTTCTCCTGATATAGGAGGTAGAGGGCGTTGATGGGTTCGTCCGGATAGGAGGTGAGGTCTTCCAGCAGCTTTTTTCGGAATTCCTTCCTGATGGCTTTGGCTGTTTCGTGCTGGACGGTGATGGTTTCCTCGACGAGCTCGTCGGTTGGCGTACGCTTTACCCGAAACACGCTAAAGTTATTGGCGCGGAGGCGGGTGTAGAAATAGCAATTGTTGCTGGTAGCCA
>Ga0114952_1000464_pt1 | contig 43052 bp, 39 predicted proteins | sample SidtaG_2_FD_87303 | JGI IMG/M metagenome (GOLD analysis project Ga0114952, IMG submission 87303) | Marine algal microbial communities from Sidmouth, United Kingdom - Sidmouth_Asex2 metaG | ecosystem: Host-associated > Algae > Red algae > Unclassified | place: Sidmouth, United Kingdom | collected...
CACCTTTGTCGAAAACGTTCTGGCTTTCGGTCTTTTACTAAAAAATGATAATCTTGACTATCATTCCTTTACCAAAACTCTAGAAGAAATTCGTTATAAAGATGGCCAACTCGATGGCTATGCCTCACGCCTACACTACTTTTCCGAATGGATCGCCAACAACGAGAAAAAAGGCTTGCTCAAAGATATTACCGCCAAAATCGGGGGAGCCGAAATTACCAAGCCAATCAATTTTATGAGTACTCATCGCGAACTGTATCCGTTTTTAAGTGATGATGAAAATTTTAAGAAGATCAAGGCTTCCGAAAAGTATCTGAACGGTCAGGCAATCTGTATCCTTCCGCAAGACCGGATTGCGGCCAACGAACACCTCATCAAATCTGGAGATATCATTGCCTTGACTACATCCATCGACGGACTTGATATCACCCACACAGGCATTGCTACCCGCGAAAAAGACGGGCGCATACATTTGCTACATGCGTCGACTGGCTCTATGGAAGTGGAGGTTTCCAAACTCCCGCTGGCCGATTACCTTAAAGGAATCAAGAAAAATACGGGTATTATGGTGGCGAGGAGCCCCCTCTAACTCCCCCTCAAGGGGAGAATTCTTACTCGGACAGGTATTTTTGATGGTTTTTTACTCCTTCCCCTGAGGGGAAGGGCGGTATGGGGCCTACCTTCCCAGACAATACTCAATTCCTCCCAACAAGTGCTGTCTAAAATCATGCTCATCATACGCAGAATTACTATGGCCTCCACCGGTGTAGAAAGATTTTCCACCATCGAATTCATGGTACCAGGCAATTGGGTGGTTTGAACCGTTTGTACCTCCGGAGTAGCTATTATCATCTAAATTCAGCAGCGGAATTATACTCGGGTTAATGTTTCTAAAATTGTACCATTCATCCGTGCGCTGCCAAGCATTTGGCAAATGCGAAGTGGAAGGGTGGTTTTGCTCTACAAGGTTAACGGTAGCTTGTTGAATATTGGGGTGACCGTTGAAATAAGCGCCCACCAATTGACCGTACCACGGCCAGTCGTACTCCGTATCGGTCGCCGTATGAATGCCCATATAACTACCACCTGACCTTATATAATTTTCAAAGGCCGACTGCTGGGCCGAGTTTAGGACATCTCCAGTAGTATTCAGAAAAACGACCAATTTGTATCGTTGAAGGTTTGAAGTATTGAAATCTCCGGAATTTTCAGTTTGTACCACTTCAAAATCGTTGGCTGATCCCAACGCACTCAATGTGGCGAATCCCTTTTCGATCGATCCATGCCTAAATGCTGCCGTTTTTGTAAATACCAGTACCCTATCAATCTGCGATTGGGCCTCTAAGGTTGTCACCGAGACCGCCTCACTGAGGCCCGATTCATTCATTGCCGTATCGGCTGCCGAAACCGTAAAATTGTAAGACGTACCTGCGGATAGACCCGTTACTTGATAATTCGCTTCCGCAATGGTTGCAATGGCGCTACCATCTTGGAAAACCGTATAGTTAGCTACCCCGGAATCGTCGGTAGAAATAGCCCAACTTAAATCGACCGTGGTCTGCGTTATTTCATTGGCAACTACGTTCACGGGTACTGTTGGGGGTACCGTATCGGATTCAGCCTCGGTTGTAACGACCAGAGTCGCGCTCGGGGCCGATTCGTTTTCCGCCGTATCGATTGCCGACACGGTAAAATCATAGGATACTCCCGCCGCTAATCCCGTTACCTGATAATTTGTTTCAACAACGGTTGCAATGGTGCTACCATTTTGAAAAACCGTGTAGTTCGCTACTCCGGAATCATCCTTAGAAACGTCCCAACTCAAATTAGTGGTGGTCTGCGTTACTTCATTGGCAACTACGTTCACCGGCACCGAAGGAGCGACTGTATCGAGTTCCGCATCTATAGTGGTTACAACCAGAGTTGCGCTCGGGGCCGATTCGTTTTCCGCCGTATCGATTGCCGACACGGCAAAATCATAGGATATTCCTCCCTCTAATTCCGTTGCTTGATAGTTCGTTTCTCCAACGGTCGCAATTACTTCACCATTTTGATAAATATTGTAATTGGCAACTCCAACGCTATCGGTAGCTGCATCCCAACTTAAATCGACTGTAGTCTGCATTATCTCGTTCGCAACTAAATTGGTAGGAACTGTTGGAGGTATTGTATCGTTTTCAACAACTTCCATAATTTCCGTGGTTACGGTTACCGAATTACTAAGTGCCGATTCATTTTCCAATGAGTCGATTGCCGAAACGAAAAAGATATACTCAGTAGCGGACAATAAATCGGTTACCTTATATTGGCTTTCGGCAATGGTGCCGATTATTGTGGAATCTTGGTAAACGCGATACGTAACGGGGCCTACACTATCGGTGACCATCTGCCAAATTAGGTCTACCGATGTTTGTGTGCTATCGGAAACCGATAAGTTTGTCGGTTGAGGCGGTGGAACGGTATCGCGCAGCACCGTACTTTCCGTCATTGTCATAAGCGCAACAACATTACTAAAAGTAGATTCGTTTTCGGCCGCATCAATTGCGGAAACGGAGAAGTTGTATTCCACATCAGAAGTTAAATTGGTAACGAGATAGGTCGTGTCGGGCACTGAAGCCAGCAGCACGGTGTCTTGGTAAACCCGATATGCCGTAACACCAACGCCATCGGTAGCAGCGTTCCAATTTAGCACGGCCGATGTCAGCGTCGTATCCGTTGCCGTTAGATTTTTTGGTGCGGTCGGCGCAATCGTGTCGCGTTCAATACTATCGGTCGCGGTTTCTTTTTTTAAGGTGGTAGCTGTTATTTGAGGGCTTAATTTTGAAAGATTCCCCGCTCTATCTACGGCTCTTACGGTATACGTATATATGGTCTGGGGTAAAAGGCCAGCAATATTTTGACGTGTAAGCGAATCAGTGCTGATCTGCACCTTATCCTGAAATAATATATAGGCCTTCACCGCCACATTATCGCCCGAAGCTTCCCAAGATATAGTAATGGAACTATCAGTAATTTCAGAGGCGGAAAGGCCTCCAGGAACAGTTGGCGGAAGCGTGTCGGAACCGTTGCCAGCATCAAAAACATCTTCAGGACTTTGACATCCAAAGAAAATGGTCATTACGATTGAAAGCGATAGTAGTATATATCGAATTCGTAATATGTTGTGGGGCATAAAGGGGAACGTTTAGAATATGTACGCCGAAGATTTAGAAAAAGATTATGGTAGCGGGTGAGAAAACCTTTTATGCTATAGTTAAATAGCAGGCGAATCTAATCGAATAATGCTTTAAAGTAAATTTTAGGGGGTAAATTGAAAGAAAATCGGATAAACGCTACGAATTGGCCAATGCCATCAAATACTTCTTCGGCGTAGTACCATATTTTTTCTTGAAAGCTGAAATAAAATGGCTCGCCGTGCTATAGCCGACTTTCAACCCGACTTCATTTACATTATGCCGTCCAGTTTCCAACATTTTTCGGGCGTATTCCATTTTGTAATCGAACAGGAAAGTGAACACCGGATCGCCATAGATTTGCTTAAAACCTTCTTTTAACTTTTTAAGTGAAAGTCCGATTTCTTTGGAGAGCTCAGCCAATGTAGGAGGTTCTGCCATACGCGAAATGATGATTTCTTTCGCCTTGCGAATGCGCCGTACATTATCTTCATCGACCAAAAATGGGCACTGCTCAATATCGGCATCATCGCTTTTATTGAAGTAGAGAGCAATCAGCTCGTATACCTTCCCTTTAATATAAAGTTCTTTTATCGATGGATTAAGATTGTAGTTCATTATCTGGCTTAAGATTACAGCAATGGCCGGACTTACCCCTTCTTGAGAATAGTACTTCTTATCTTTCGTATCGGAACTTAAAAATGGAATATAATCCGCCTCTTTAGAAAAGAGCGAATGGAATTTTCGTATCGTCAATACCACAGAGACCAACCACGAATTAGGGTTTAGCTCTAAATTCATGGGAAGATCTAGCTGTGTATTATAGAGCAACAATGAGTTTTCTTCGGAGACCTCTAAGGCATAGCGACCATCGTTAAAAATGAATTTTGCGTTCCCCTTTAGACAAAAGTGAAATTGAATGAACGAACTGTCTATATCACGCGCTACTTTTTGAACATGCGCACCATCGTTCTGTATCTTAAGCACAAAGAACCCATCTTCGATAAGTACTTCTTGAAACGAACCTTGAGCGACATTTTTTACATCCATAAGAACTTCAACTTTATTCTTTTCTATTTAGAAACGTTCTAAATAGAAAAGCTACAAAACGTAGTATTTCCTACAAAAATATTAGTTTTAGACGGATAAATATTGATATACATCCAAAAAAACCCGAAACGATACTTATTGTTCCGCTAGCGTTACTTTTATTCAATATAGCCCTGTATTTTTGTTTGCTGCTTTGTAAAGCTTTCATGAAAGACTACCATATCTCAAGACATAATTCTTTTTACACCATCGGCCTAAGCTACCTTAAAGCAGATGCCGAGGTGCGTGGCAAGTTCAGTGTGGACCGTGCCGCGATGGAGCGGATCTTGATGCAGGCCAAAGCACAGGGTATCGACGGGCTATTGGTCACTTCGACCTGTAATCGCACCGAACTGCACGGCTTTGCCCAACACCCATTTCAATTGATCAAACTACTTTGTGACAATACTGTAGGTTCGGTAGAAGAATTTCAAGAAGTAGCCTATGTTTTCAAGAACAACGATGCTATAAGTCACCTCTTTCGAGTGGGCACAGGGTTGGACAGCCAAATTTTGGGCGATTTTGAAATCATTAGCCAAATACGATCCAGTTTCAACCGCTCAAAAAAGTTCGGTATTGCCAATCCATTTATCGAACGCCTTTGTAATTCGGTCATTCAGGCCAGTAAGCGCATCAAGAACGAAACCGAGATTTCTTCGGGAGCTACTTCCGTAGCTTTTGCCTCTGTGCGCTATATTATGGAAAACGTCGATAGTATTTCCGATAAAAACATTCTGCTCTTTGGAACAGGGAAAATCGGTCGTAACACGTGCGAAAACCTGATTAAGCATACCAAAAATAACCATATTACACTTATCAACCGTACGAAGGACAAGGCAGAAAAAATTGCCGGAAAGTTTAACCTTGTTGTTAAGGATTATGGTGACCTACAAACCGAAATACGTACTACCGATGTTTTGATCGTAGCTACGAGCGCGCAGTCGCCCACGATTTCCAAAGAATTGATCTATACTAAAAAACCGCTGTTGATTTTGGATCTTTCCATTCCTAAAAATGTTTCCGATGATGTTTCCGAATTGGAAAATGTGACGCTTATCCACCTAGACCATCTTTCGCAAATTACCGACGACACCTTAGCGCGCAGAAAGCAGTTTATTCCCGAAGCGGAAGCTATTATCGAAGAAGTTAAGCACGACTTTATTCAATGGCTCGAAACGCGAAAATTTGCTCCGGTCATCAAGGCCTTGAAAAAGAAGTTGAAGACTATGAAAGATGAGGAGATGGACTATCAATCTAGAAAACGCTCCGATTTTAACGAACAGCAGGCCGATGTAATCTCAAACCGCATTATCCAAAAAATAACCAAACAGTTCGCCAACCACCTTAAAGACGACGATGTCGATGCGGACACTAGTCTCGAACTTATTCAAAAAGTCTTCCAACTCGAAATCGAATCCGTCAAATGAGCAAGGTCATTCGAATCGGTACCCGCGATAGCGAATTGGCGTTATGGCAGGCGAATGCCGTAAAGGACACGCTAGAAGCTCTGGGCCATCAAACTGTGCTCGTGCCCGTAAAATCTACTGGCGATTTGATGCTCGACAAACCGCTTTACGAACTCGGTATTACCGGTATTTTCACCAAAACTTTAGATGTCGCCATGCTTAAGGGCGAAATCGATATTGCCGTGCATAGCATGAAAGATGTGCCTACCGCATTGCCCGAAGGTATTGTACAAGCCGCTGTTTTAGAACGTGGCAACTACTATGATATATTGGCATTTAAGAAGAACGAAGAGTTTCTTGCGGAAAAAGAAGCCGTAATTGCAACAGGAAGTCTTCGAAGAAAAGCCCAATGGCTCAACCGTTACCCAACGCATACCGTTGTAGATTTGCGGGGCAATGTCAATAGTCGTTACGAAAAACTGATAAACAATGATTGGAATGCCGCCATTTTCGCAGCTGCCGGATTGGAGCGTATCAATCTTGAACCCGAAAACACAATCGGACTCACATGGATGATTCCCGCGCCTGCACAAGGGGCAATTATGGTCGTCGCCATGGAAAATGATGAATTCGTTCGTGAGGCCTGCGCCGAGCTGAATCATAAACCCACGGAAATCTGTACGCAACAAGAACGGGAGTTTCTGCGTATTCTTGAGGGTGGTTGCACTGCGCCAATCGGTGCTTTTGCCAAAATCGATGTTGAAACGAACGAGGTAACTTTAACGGGTGTTCTATTAACCGTCGACGGAAAGAAAAAACTGGAATCCGAATTTTCGGCCCCTCTTGGCAAGCATGAGTTTTTAGGCCGAGATTGTGCAAATAGTATTCTCAGCCGCGGCGGCAAATTGCTCATGAGCCAAATTCATGGGGCTTCTTTAAAAACGGATATATTCTCGACAAAAGATTTGACGCATGAGCAACTAAAACTGTTCAAGGAAGGTATTAGGGTAAAATCTGAAGATTTTATTAAGGTAAGTCCTAATCGCATTCCACTTCCTGTACTCAAAAAGGAGATACGTAATGTCATCTTGACCAGTCAGAATGCCGTCGAGGCCTTGTTGACCCATGTTTCCGCCGATGAACTAAAATTTGAAAATATCTATTGTGTAGGTCGAAAGACCAAACGCTTGATCGAGCGGCGTATCGGCCCGGTAAAACATCAAGAAAAGAATGCCAAAAAACTCGCCGAATACTTGGTCGAGTATCTAGAAGGTCTAGAAGTCACTTTTTTTTGCAGTAACCTGCGTATGGATGACCTACCCGATATCTTAAGTAAAAATAATATTAAAGTTAACGAGGTAGAGGCCTATACGACCAAACATGCCCCTACTAAAGTTGATGAAAACATTGCGGGGGTATTGTTCTATAGTCCGTCTACGATTGAAAGTTATTTGCTAAAGAATACACCCGACAAGATTGCCTATTGCATCGGAGAAACTACGGCTACAGAGGCCAGAAAGAGTTTTAAAGATGTTCGTGTGGCGAAGATGCCCGCGGTGGAGAGTTTGATTGAGTTGGTAAATAATAGTTACAGCAAAAAATAACCGTCTTTGCTAGGAGCCATCCTACCGCAGCAGGTATGGCGACGCGGCAAAATGTTGAAGCAATATAGACGTATTTAAACAGATTGCCACGTCACGAAAAGCCCATTGTAATGACAAAGCGAGTTAGACCTGTAAGGTTTTGAAAACTTGTTAGGCAAGTACAAACTGAAAAGATTCACGTCTTCACAGGAATGACAAAAAATAAGATGATTAAAAACGATTTATTCCTCCGCGCCTTGAAAGGCGAAACCGTTGAAAGGCCCCCTGTTTGGATGATGCGCCAAGCCGGCCGCTATCTTCCCGAGTTTATGGAAATCAAGAAAAAATACGATTTCTTTACCCGATGTCAAACCCCCGAATTGGCCTCTGAGATTACGGTACAGCCCATCCGCAGGTATGGTATGGACGCCGCGATTTTGTTTTGCGATATTTTGGTGATTCCTCAGGCGATGAATATCGAAGTGCAGATGAAACCGAATTTTGGTCCGTATTTACCGAATCCTATTCGCTCTGAAAAAGATTTGGATGCCGTTATTGTTCCTGAAATTAACAACACTTTGGGCTATGTGATGGAAGCCATCAAAGCCACAAAAGAAAAACTGAACGATGAAGTACCACTTATCGGTTTTGCCGGTTCGCCTTGGACGATTCTTTGCTATTGTGTTCAAGGGCAGGGAAGTAAAAACTTCGATAAAGCGAAGGAACTCTGCTTTACCCAACCTGTAGTAGCCCATGAATTATTGCAGAAAATCACCGATACCACCATTGCCTATCTAAAAGCAAAAGTAAAGGCCGGCGTCAACGCAGTTCAGGTTTTTGATTCTTGGGGGGGTATGCTTTCCCCTACCGACTATCAAGAGTTCTCATGGCAATATATTCAGCAGATTATTGATGCTTTAAAAGACGATGCCCCAGTAATCGTATTCGGTAAAGGCTGTTGGTTCGCATTGGGCGATATGGCCAAATCAGGTGCTTCCGCTTTGGGGGTCGATTGGACTTGCTCCGCTAGAAATGCACGCTATTTAAGCGGAGGAAAAATTACACTTCAGGGCAACTTTGATCCGTCACGCTTGTTATCCCCTCCATCAGAAATCAAGAAAATGGTTACCCAGATGATCAATGAGTTCGGTAAAAATCAATATATCGTAAACTTGGGGCATGGTATTTTGCCTAATATTCCCGTTGAAAATGCGAAGGCTTTTATCGATGCGGTTAAAGAATTTAAGGGCGGTTAATTATTTTTGTTGAAAATATTTTGAAATATGTCTTTGCTAAAAATAATTTCAGGTAAATATCTTCGCTTTAAACTCGGCCTTACCCCCCAACAGAATCTTTTTTACGGTTTTCTAAGTTATGTGCTAATTGGCACGTTATTACTGTCAATTCCTTGGTTGCAGAGAACATCGGTATCGATTTTAGATAATCTGTTTATAGCGACATCGGCAGTATCAACTACAGGTTTGGTCACCGTATCTGTATTTGATTCTTATAATTTTTTCGGTCAGTTTGTAGTGATGGTACTATTTCAATTGGGCGGTATCGGTTATCTGACCTTTACGACATTTATGATTTTGTCGACAACTCGTAAGTTTACCCATTGGCACCAAAACTTGCTAAAAACCGAGTTTACTTTACCTGTTACTATTAAAATAAAGGATTTTTTAAGGTCGGTTGTCATTTTTACCATAATAATGGAGGTCTTGGGAGCCATCCTCTTTTTTATAGCCTTCAAAAAAGAGGGTATGGCAATTGGTGAAGCCCTTTGGTCATCAATTTTTCATAGTATCAGTGCTTTTTGTACTGCAGGTTTCAGCCTATTTAATTCAGGGTTTGTAGACTATTCCGACAATATATTGGTCAACACCACCATTTCAATTCTCGCCATAGCTGGGTCTTTAGGTTTTATCGTTGTCACCGATTTTGTTTTATTTTTTCGCAAAAAGGCGCACAGACTCAGCTTTACTACTAAAATTGTTTTCTATGGATTTTTGGCTCTTCTGAGCTTCGGTTTTATCTTTTTCTATGCCTACGAACCGACCATAAGTGCTTTACAGGGTCGTGAACGCATTCTTACGGCATTCTTTCAAAGTATGACCGCAATGACCACTGTAGGTTTCAACACTGTAGATTTCGGCGCTTTTTTATTACCCATGCTCTTAGTGACTATATTTCTAATGTATATTGGTGCTTCCCCTTCTGGAACGGCAGGTGGGATGAAAATAACTACCCTGACGGCGGTTTTCGCAATTATGAAAAGTCGCCTACGCAACAGCAAGCGCATAACGTTCTTAGGTCGTGGTATACCGTACGAGCGTCTATACATCGCAACATCCTCTTTTATTTTCTATACCTCACTTATCGCTTTCGGAACTTTCATTTTAACGTTCACAGAACCTTTCGAGTTTGAGCGAATTCTCTTTGAAGTGGCTTCCGCTTTAGGAACAGTTGGTCTAAGTACCGGTATCACAGGTGATTTGACTGCCACTGGTAAATTGATGATTATCGTACTGATGTTTATCGGTCGTTTAGGAGTTCTTACCTTTGGTTTGGCGATATGGTCGAAAACGCAAAACGACAATGAAGATGAAATCGTAAAAGACGATATTGCCGTCTAATCCCTTTTTATAGTTCGAATGAACATAGTTACAACTGAAAAGTTTATCGTCAACGATTTGCAGATAGCGGATGCTGCTAATCTGTTTGCTATGATGTCTGCCAATTCGCAACGGTTTCAGCGTTATTTCCCAAAAACCTTGGGGCAAAATTTATCTAAAGCCGATTCAACGGTTTATATCCTGCGGAAGCAAAAAGAGAATGCTACCCAAATAGAATTTACATGGGGAATACGTGATGCTTCCAACCATAAAGTAGTCGGGTTGCTAATCCTTAAAGAACTCCACTGGGACGAATGCATTGGTGAATTCGCCTATTGTATCGATAAAAACTATGAAGGCAAAGGTTGGATAAGCCAAATCGTAAAAGAAACTTCGCGTTATGCATTCGAAACCTTGAAATTAAAAACGCTACAGATTATCGCTCACCATACGAACAAAGGGAGTGTTCAGGTTGCCAAAAAATGTGATTTTAAATGGCAGAAAACATTAAATGCATTACATACACCACCGGGCGAAAAACCTCTCGATATGGAACTCTATGAATTATATCATGAAAGATAAATTCTTTGCCTACATTCAAAATCTGCAAGATATCATCACTTCAAAATTAGAAGAAGTCGATGGCAAGGCCATATTTCGAGAAGATGAATGGGTACGCCCAGAAGGTGGTGGCGGTCGTTCGCGAGTAATCGAAAACGGAGCGGTCTTTGAAAAAGGCGGGGTCAATATATCAGGCGTGCACGGAGAACTTCCAAAGAGTATGAAAACCTATTTTGGGGTCGAAGATGCCGACTTCTTTGCCTGCGGACTCAGTTTGGTACTGCATCCGAAAAACCCGATGGTACCGACCGTTCATGCAAACTGGCGTTATTTTGAGATGTACGACAAAGAGGGAAACATCGTTGATCAATGGTTCGGGGGAGGACAGGATTTGACGCCCTATTATTTGTTCGATGAAGATGCCGCCCATTTTCATACTATTTGTAAAGAAGCTTGTGACAAACACGATTCCGGTTTTTATCCTACCTATAAAAAGAAATGTGACGAATACTTTTGGAATGCCCACCGTGACGAAGCAAGAGGGGTAGGCGGTCTCTTTTTTGACTACTGCAAAGCTTCCGAAGATATGAATATGGAAGACTGGTACGACTTCGTCACCGCAGTCGGAAACAGTTTTTTAGCTAGTTATATACCGATTGTTTTAAAAAGAAAAGACCTCAACTTCTCCCAAAAACAAAGGGATTGGCAAGAAATTCGTCGCGGGCGCTATGTCGAGTTCAATCTTGTTCATGATAAAGGTACATTGTTCGGCCTCAAGACAAACGGGCGAATCGAAAGTATTTTGATGAGCTTACCACCACATGTGCAATGGCGATATGACCATCATCCTGATGAGGGAAGTGAAGAAGAACGGCTATTACAAATTCTTAAAAATCCTAAGGAGTGGGTTTAAACCAATTAAGTTCGAGCAGACCTGTCAGGTTTTTGAAACCTGACAGGTCTAGAAGTTGCTTGATTTGTTCAATGGCGCTATTGGTCTGTTCTGCCTGCGATTTCGTTAAGAAATCAAAAAGCGATATGGAAATTATCTTTACCCAAGATACTTTAAACGTGGGATACACGTATTGGTGGGAGGAATCAGGTCCGTTTATCGGTTATTGTGGTGAAGAATACGCCCTTGTCTTTATGGGAACCGTTTCTCATTTGGAAAGCCCGACAAACGAAGCAGCTCCGTTGTACAGGTCTCAAAAAGGCGTTATCGCGTTGGAGAAAGTGTTCAAAATTAAAAACCCTGAAGCAAATAGGTATGCCAACCAAAAATTCTTTGTCTCCGATTGCTTTGAAGGCCTAGACCTTTCCGTGGGCGATCAAGTAATTGTGTTTTGCTACGAATACGAAGGTAATTTCAGTATTCCCGGCAAACGTTCCATCATAAAAATCGGGGGGTTCGACCATCCTTTGGTGGCTTCGACAAAGGCCTTTATCAATGCCGATCAAAATCCCATGAAAATTATAAAGGATACTACACTTTGGTCAGCCTACGGGTTCGGCCCTGAGTTATCCCAACATATTCGATGCATTGAAAATTCTGAATCGGCAACAATTCCATAACTTTAGTAAAACTTACTGAAATAAAACAAATCGCAGATATTTAAATAGCTGAACCATATGCTTAAAAAGCTTATGCTTTTCTTGACAAGAACCTATTTTAGATAGTCTAAAAAAGGAAAAAATTTAAACTACTTAGGTTTTGATATTACCGTTAGGGATGGTAATTTCCAGATTTGGGAGAAAGTAGATACTTTAAAAAATAGATAACCATTATGTACCCACTTCGCAGAAACCGTAGACTAAGAACTAACGATGCTATTCGCCATTTAGTGCGCGAAACCATTATAACCCCCAGCGATTTTCTAGTTCCGCTTTTTGTGGTAGAAGGAAAAGGTATTAAGGAAGAAATCGCCTCCATGCCAGACTACTATCGTCTTAGTTTGGATAATCTGGAAAAAGAAATCAAAGAGCTTTGGAATATGGGTCTTTGTGCCGTTCTCCTTTTTGTAAAAGTACCTGATGATTTAAAGGATAATAAGGGTACGGAAGCCCTAAACCCGAATGGACTCATGCAATTGGCCATCAAAACAGTCAAGAATACATGCCCGGATATGTTGGTGATGACCGATGTGGCCTTGGATCCCTACTCTTCTTACGGGCATGACGGTATTGTTCAAGACGGAATGATTTTGAATGATGAGTCCTCGCAAATTCTAGCCGAAATGAGTGTAAGCCATGCCGATGCAGGAGCCGATTTTGTAGCACCAAGCGATATGATGGATGGTAGAATTCTAACCATTCGGGAAGCTTTGGAAGACGAAGGCCATAGTAATACCGGCATCATGAGCTATAGTGCCAAATATGCAAGTGCCTTTTACGGCCCCTTTCGTGATGCTCTCGATTCCGCTCCCGTGGATATGAAAAACGTACCTAAGGACAAGAAAACCTATCAAATGGATTCGGCCAATCGTTTTGAGGCTATTAAGGAAACACAGATGGATATCGATGAAGGTGCCGATATCGTAATGGTTAAACCCGGATTATGCTATCTCGATATCGTTCGCGAGATTCGCAACGAGGTCGATGTACCGGTTGCCGTCTATCAAGTTTCGGGCGAATATGCCATGCTCAAAGCCGCAGCAGAAAGAGGATGGCTCGACCACGACTCGGTAATGATGGAGCAGTTGATTGCCATAAAAAGAGCTGGAGCCAATATTATTGCGAGTTATTTTGCTAAGGATGCTGTTAAACTTATGGGGTGATCACCTATTTGTCATTCCGACGCAGGAGGAATCTCACTATAAATTTTTAGGAAGTAACTAGGTAAATTAAACAGGAAAATAACTATTCAGCCAACGAGCGAAATACAAACTATTCACAAGATTCCTCCTGCGTCGGAATGACAAAAAAAACGTTGACATGAAATCCTCATTTTTAATACTGTTTGGTTTGCTAATTTTTAGTGGTTCAGCCCAAGAAGACGTCACTATTACTTTGCCCATTGGCTTTGCAGATGAATTATCTTATGGCAATCCCTCTGAGGTAGGCCTAGATTCTATTTTTATCGATACTAAAGTCGACTCTATAATGACTTGGGGCATTCAAAAAGAGGCCTTTCCCGGCGCGCAATTGTTAGTGGCCAAAGATGGCAAGATCATTTTTCATAAAGCGTATGGCTTTCATACCTATGACAAACTACAAACTGTCAATTTAGATGATATTTATGACTTGGCATCGGTAACAAAAATCACGGCGGCGCTACCCGCTTTGATGAAACTGCACGGTGAAGGCAGACTGCTTCTAGATAGACCATTCAGTGCGTATTGGGAGCCTTGGCAAAAGCGAGCCGACAAAAAAGACCTTACCGTTCGTGAAGTTTTGGCACACCAAGCAGGTTTAACGCCCTATATTGTTTTCTTGAACGAAGTCACTAAAAAAAACGGAAAGATCAAAAGAAGATGGGTTCGCAATAAACCAACTTCAAAATTCAACGGGCAGGCATTCGATAATCTGTATATCAATAATCGTTTTAAAAAGAAGGTCTTTCGTGAAATATCGAAGTCAAAAGTATCCGAAGAGAAAAAGTATGTGTATTCCGGACTCACATTTTTACTCTATCCGCAAATCGTGGAGAACTTGACCGGCACGGAGTATTCGAATTACCTCAGAACCCAATTCTATGACCCCTTGGGGAATGCCACCATGGGCTTTAATCCTAAGAAAAAGAATTTTCCGAATAAAATCGTACCCACAGAACTCGATACTTTATTTCGACATCGATTGACCAGAGACTGGGTACATGATGAAAATGCTGCGCTTATGGGCGGTATATCAGGTAACGCCGGTCTTTTCGCTACGGCCAAAGATTTGGCAAAACTGATGCAGATGTACATGAACTACGGCGTTTATGGGGGAAAGCGATACCTGCCGGAAGCTACAGTTAGGGAATTTACCAAAGTACAGTACCCCGAGAATGAAAATCGCCGCGGACTCGTCTTTGACAAACCCTTATTGAATAATAGAGAGTTGGCATTGAAAGACGCTTACCCCGCGCCAATGTCAAGTCCGGAAAGTTTTGGCCACTCAGGATTCACGGGTACATTCGTGTGGGCCGACCCAAAAGACCAATTGGTATTTATTTTTCTTTCCAATCGTGTTTATCCGTCAAGAGACCACAGAAATCTGTATAGTCTGAATATCAGAACAGCGCTTCATTCGGTTTTTTATGAGGCCAAAACTCTTGATTCCAATTAGCATTTTTTATTAGTACTTTCGCGGCATAAATCGATGGTATGGGTCTTCTCATTTTTTATGCAGTAATATCTATTTTCTTCTCCTTTCTATGTTCCATTTTAGAGGCCGTGCTACTGAGTATTACCCCGACTTTTGTGAACATTAAAAAGAAAGAGGGTAAAGCTTATGCCGAAACCTTAGAGGAACTGAAAAATGATGTTGACAAACCTTTAATCGCCATTCTGACCTTAAATACAGTTGCCCATACGGTAGGTGCAATTTTAGTGGGTGTTCAAGCCAAAGTTGCCTATGCAGAAATGTACGGCAGTACAACGCGCTCTATTCTCGGTCTTGAATTTACCGAAGACTTGATGGTCGGGGTCGTTTCTACCCTAATGACAATTTTGATTTTAGTAGCCTCTGAAATTATACCAAAAACAATTGGTGCTACCTATTGGCGCGGTTTGGCGAATTTTACGTCGAAGACACTTAAAATAATGGTACTTATTTTAAAGTACACTGGGTTGTTATGGATATTACAGCTCTTTACGAAATTAGTAGGCGGCAAGGGCCATCACGGTAGTGTGCTGAGTCGCGATGATTTTAGTGCCATGGCAGATATCGCCCATGAAGAAGGTGTTTTCGAAAAATCGGAGTCTACCATTATTAAAAACCTGCTCCGTTTTGATGAGGTTTTGGTAAAAGATATCATGACCCCAAGGGCAGTTATGAAAATAGCATCGGAAAAGAAAACGATTCGCGAATTTTTTGAGGAAAATCCTAAAATGCGCTTTTCTAGGATTCCCGTATACGGGGAAAAAATAGACCATATCGACGGTTTCGTTCTAAAGGATAATATTTTGGAGGAGATGGTCAACGAAAACGGTGAAATTCCTCTTTCGGAAATCAAACGTGAAATTCTGGTTACAGAACGTAATACGCCCATACCCAAACTTTTCGACACCTTGATTAAAAAACGCGAACATATCGCACTTGTAGTCGATGAATATGGGTCTGTCAGTGGTTTGGTCAGTATGGAAGATGTTATAGAGACCCTATTGGGCCTTGAAATTATGGACGAAAGCGACAATGTTGCCGATTTACAGGATCTGGCCCGGAAAAATTGGGAAACCCGTGCGAAACGTTCAGGAATATTAGCCCCCCAACCCCAGAAAGGGAAGCAACCAAAGAACACCGATACACCATCCAACTAAAAATGGAAACTGCCTTTATAAAAACCCCTTTGGGCATTGCCAAACTAGAAGGTGATGAAGAAGGCCTATTCGCTATTACCGTTTTGAACGGTGACGAAAAAACAAGCGATATTATTCCCGAATGCTTGGAAGATGCCGTTTACCAACTGCAAGAATACTTCGAGGGAAAACGGAAAAACTTTACACTGGAACTGAAACCCCAAGGCACCGATTTTCAAAAAAGAGTTTGGGATGGCCTGCTTAAAATTCCCTATGGAAAAACTGTATCGTATTTAGACCTTTCGAAAACCTTGGGCGATGTGAAAGCCATTCGAGCTGTCGCCGCTGCGAATGGAAAGAATCCCCTATGGATTGTCGTGCCTTGTCATCGGGTTATCGGAAGTGATGGGTCACTTACGGGCTACGCTGGTGGTCTACATCGTAAAAGGTGGCTTTTGGCGCATGAAAGTCCCGTAAAACAACAATCACTTTTTTGAATAGAGCAGACTGCTCAGTTTGTTCTTTTGAAGATACTTCCTAAATATTTTATCAAAGGTGCATTTCAACGATGAAACCATGAGTTTCCTGTTAATTCACCTTAGCGCGTTTGTAATTTCGACTTTGATAACCGACCCGATGGTCGGTTGATTGGTTGTAGTGCTCAACTTGCTCCTATTCGGATATCCAACTTAATTATACCTGCTTTCAGGGTGTTTCGTACAACAAACTATGCCTAATTTTGTTTAGATAATAGGCGTAATCCAATATACGATGAATCTACCTTCTATAAGAGAAATTACCGATAAGGCGCAAAGTGCTTTTAAACGTTTTCCAGTAACCCTAGTCTGGGCAATTCTGGGCAGCTTCTATATGATATATCTTATTGGCCATGGTAACCAATCAAGATTTGAACAGAACCTCGATGTTCTACTTACCCTTATTCTAGGCGTCAGCTGGCTTATTGCGACGCAGTTCTTAGTAGAGCAGCAAGAAAGACCCAAGAAATGGGTATGGGTCAAAGCCATCGTTCTCATTCTTTTAGTGCTGTTTTACTGGCACTTGCCCAGCGTTGATAAATTAGACGATAATCCGACATATCTCGTCCGTTTCTTTCTTTACCTCATTGGCGGACATCTTTTTCTACTCTTCGCCCCTTTTACGAAAAGCTGGGACAAGGCCGCATACTGGAATTATCTAAAATCGGTTGGCACGGCAATTGGCAGAAGCGGTGTTTTTTCAGGTATACTCTATTTAGGGCTCGTTCTAGCCCTAGTGGCTATAGATGCACTTTTCGAAGTACATATACCCGGTGATTACTATGGGCAGCTTTTTATCTTTTGCCTAGGTATCGTCAATACTTGGATCTATCTCTCCGATTTTCCGAAGAATATACTCCAACATACCGAAATTCACTTTGATAAGGCGTTAGAAGTTTTTGTTAAGTACATTTTGATTCCCTTGGTACTATTATATATCGTAATTCTTTATGCTTACGGTTTCAAGATTCTAATCGAATGGGAACTCCCAAAAGGTTGGGTTTCTTATTTAGTGACGGCATTGGCACTTTTAGGCTTCGTTGTACAGGTACTGATCAATCCCGTTCAGAAGACTGCAAAGGCTTGGACGATACATCGTTTTTACCCCTGGTTTTACTACGCCCTCTTACCGCTTATCGTCTTGCTCTTCGTTGCCATATCTAGAAGGGTTGCCGATTATGGTATTACCGAAAACCGCTACTTTGTGCTTCTCGTCGCTTTCTGGATCTTGGCCATGTCGTTATACCTGTTGTTCGTTAAGAAAAAACGATTGATCGTACTTCCTATTTCGTTATTTGTGCTGGCCTTGCTATGTTCTTTCGGGCCATGGGGCGCATTCAAACTCTCGACCAACAGCCAAGTACGGCAATTTGAAAAGGTGTTCAAAACCGTGGTCAAAAACGACAAAAAGGCTAATTCAGAGCAATTTGAGCAATTAAAATCTGTAATGGATTTTTTGGATAAAAGGGAGTCGATTTCAAAACTGGATGGTATTACAGGTTTCGCCATGGAAGAAGCACTTAAAGACACAACCAATACTGATTGGAAATCTTACAGATGGTTAGATTCGGGAAAAATACTTGATTCACTCGGCATTACGATTAGTCAAGAGGAGTTGAACAAAGGCCCGTACGGCACTTATTATTCCTATTATAACGATCAAAGTAAGGCCCGTGATTATGATATATCAGAATTTTCTTATTTTTCACCTATAAATTTTTCGAGTTATAATATTCAAAAAAATAAAATTGGCAGATTTGAATTCAGCTTTGATCCCAATACTGTTTCAATTTCGCTATACGCCAAAAACGATAGTATCAAAGTAATTCAAATACCTTTAAAGAAGAAATTAATGGCCCTCAGCAAATATGGCAATCAACTATACAATGTCGATGAAAAAGAATTGATGCTAAAATCTGAAAATGACAGTATAATGGTTCAGCTAATTTTTACGAACCTCGGTTATAATATACAGCAAGATTCCATAAATATTAGTAGTTCCAATGCGTTTATGTTCCTAAAGGAAAAGTGATATGACATACTCCTACCAATTAAAAATTCGAATTTTTGTATCATCCTTTTTCCCTTTCCCGACGTTAAAATTATCAACCGTAGCCATGGCTATGCTAAACAATTTTGCCTTGGCAAAGAAAAAAATAAAATTCCCAAAATCTCCGAATTTCCAAGTGGTATGAGTATACAGAAAATCAATTTAGAGCATATGCTGTTTTTGGATATTGAAACCGTTCCTGAGATGGAAAGTTTTGAACAGCTCGACGATGCCAAGAAAGAACTATGGGAACAGAAATCACAATACCAGCGAAAAGATGAATATACCGCTGCCGAATTCTACGAACGTGCCGGTATCTGGGCCGAATTCGGCAAGATAATCTGTATTTCGGTCGGCTATTTTAGTCAGAAAGGAGATATTAGAACATTTCGAACTACAACTTTTCATGGTGGGGAGCCTAAACTGTTAAAGGAATTCAAGAACTTGCTTAACGGTCATTTTAGTTCCCCAAAACACTTACTCTGTGGTCATAACGCAAAAGAATTCGATTTCCCCTATATCGCAAGGCGCATGATTATTCATGGTATCGAACTACCCTACAAACTGAACCTTTTTGGAAAAAAGCCATGGGAAATTCCACATTTAGATACCATGGAACTCTGGAAATTCGGTGACTACAAGCATTTTACATCCCTAAAACTATTGGCGAATATTTTGGGCATTCCTTCGCCCAAACAAGATATTGACGGCAGCATGGTGCGCAACGTGTATTATGAGGATGATGATCTAGACCGTATTATTACGTATTGCGAACTTGATGTGGTTACCACAGCTCAGGTATTTTTACGACTGAAAGGTGATGAACTGATAGAAGAGCACGACATCAAAAATATATAGACAAGGATCAATTCGTTTTTCTGAAGCACTTAGGCCTAAACTTAAACGCATCTTTCCCTATATTTGCTCTCTAAAAAAATCGTGCTATGAAATTACTTTTGATACCTGTTCTATTTTTAGCCCTCGTTTCATGTAAGGACGACAACAAGTCCGAAACTATCGAACCCATTGATTATAGGGTGCAAAACGAGGCCGATATAAAAATATATATCGAAGAAAATAGTTTAGAGGCGCAAAAAAGTGATACCGGCCTTTATTACGTTATCAACGAACCCGGTACGGGAACACAGCCCACCGCTTCATCAGATGTCACCGTCGCATATAAAGGGTATTATCTCAGTGAGCAAGTTTTCGACGAAAGCGGTTCCGACGGAATATCGTTTAATCTGCAACAGGTTATAAAAGGGTGGACGGAAGGCATCACCTATTTCAAGGAAGGTGGCGACGGACTGTTATTGGTGCCCTCTCATCTTGGTTATGGCAGTTTTGACAATCGTGGTATACCTGGGGGTTCGGTGCTGATTTTTGAGGTCAATCTGATTTCAGTGAATTAGAACCAAAATAATTTCCTCGAAATTTCTATTTCAAAAGTCTTTGTCAGTTGGCTTCAGCCGTTATATTTTAACTGAATATACACCGGAAAATGATCACTATATCCTCCGATGTATTTTCGGCCGGCGTAGGTTCGATAGGGAGTTCCCTCATATCTTCCCTTAAACTCGGTCAAAAAACGCTCATCGAAAATATTCGCGTGGGCAAAACTGTGCGTGCCTTTTTCAAAATTCAGAAGGTTATGCGAAATCATGATCTGATCAAAGAGCATCCAAGATCGTTTGTAATTGGCACTGCCACGTTCAGTAGTAAGCAGTTTTTCCATAGGATTATATAAATGTTCGGATTTCACCAAGGTCTTAACGCTTTTAGCGAAGGGGCCGTCGTTAAAATCACCCATCACGATATAGTTAGGGTCTTTAATCTTAGTCTCTATTTTGGCCATAAAATCCAGTACAGTTTCCGCAGCTTTTATTCTTTTGTAACCGGTTTCCTCATCACCATCTCTTCGTGATGGCCAGTGGTTCACAAAAACATGCACTTCCTCGTTGTTCAATTTTCCTCTTACGTACAATATGTCACGGGTCGTGTCTCTTCGCCCGTCTTGTTCGAAAACCATTAACGTTATAGGTTCGGAGTGAATGACTTTAAAATAAGCCCTATGATAAATAAAACCGCAATCGATACCTCGCTCATCGGGAGAGTCGTAATGAACGTAGCCATAGTCAATATCTCGCAAAGGCTCTGAAGCCAAAAGGTCTTCCATGACCGTTTTATTCTCTACTTCGGCTACCCCGATAATTACTGGTGGACTTTTAGTTTCCGTATTTCCAACTTCGGATAAGGTCTTTGCTAGTTTGTACAATTTCTTTTTGTACCGTTTGGTCGACCATTTTTTGACGCCATTAGGTGTAAAATCATCGTCTAGGGTATCTGGGTCGTCTACGGTGTCGAAAAGGTTTTCGAGGTTGTAGAAGGCAATAGTGTTTAAATGACGACCTTTTTTCTTCCTAAAAAATGAAAACATTATAGCTTTTTACGATTGGGATATTAAAATTACGAAAATAGGTCGGGCGGTATTGCTTAAATTTGCATTTTAGACGAGATATGTTAGAGAAAAAGACCATTGAACACGAAAAAGCCGTTCTAATCGGGGTAATCAACCGCGAACAGAACGAAGAAAAAGTAACGGAATACCTTGACGAACTTGAATTCTTGACCTATACCGCCGGTGGTGAGGTAGTCGAACGCTTTGTGCAAAGAATGGATGTTGCCAACCCCAAAACCTTGATCGGTAGCGGTAAGATGGAAGAAGTCGAAGCGTTTGTTAAAGAAAATGATATCGGCTCCGTTATTTTTGATGATGAGCTGACTCCGGCACAACAGCGCAATATCGAGAAACAACTAAAATGTAAAATCGTTGACCGTACTAGCCTCATACTTGACATTTTTGCACAACGTGCGCAGACCAGCTATGCACGTACCCAAGTGGAACTGGCGCAATATGAATATTTATTGCCAAGATTGACCGGCCTCTGGACTCACCTTGAGCGCCAACGTGGGGGTATTGGAATGCGTGGACCCGGTGAAACAGAAATCGAGACCGATAGGCGAATCGTTCGTGACCGCATTTCGCTGCTTAAAAAGAAAATGGTCAAAATCGACAGACAAATGGAAACCCAACGCGGTAATCGCGGAGCCTTGGTTCGCGTGGCCTTAGTGGGATATACCAATGTCGGAAAATCGACCCTGATGAACGTAATCAGTAAAAGTGATGTTTTTGCCGAAAATAAACTATTCGCAACCTTAGATACTACTGTTAGAAAAGTAGTATTGGGAAATTTGCCCCTCTTACTCAGCGATACCGTTGGTTTTATTCGCAAATTGCCGACCCAATTGGTAGAAAGTTTTAAAAGTACTTTGGATGAGGTTCGAGAAGCTGATTTGTTGTTACACGTGGTCGATATCTCGCACCCCCAGTTTGAAGAGCATATCGAATCGGTAAATAAAATCTTGGATGAGATTGACAGTAGTGACAAGAATACGATTATGGTCTTCAATAAAATTGATCTGTACAAACATGCCACCATCGATGAAGATGACCTGATAACCGAAAAGACCGAAAGACATTTTACCATCGATGAATGGAAAAGCACTTGGATGCAACGTGTCGGCGATAAGGCTCTTTTTATTTCGGCCTTGAACAAAGAGAATCTTGACGAATTTCGAAAAAGGGTCTATGATGAGGTTCGCGATATTCATGTTACCCGCTTTCCTTATAACAACTTCTTATATCCTGAACATTTAGACCAGTACTGAGAGTCCCTTTAATACATAATGGCACCGTTCATCGGAGAAACAAAACTGCTTGTATTTTTCACAACATTCTAGGCTAGGTTCACAACAATAATTTAGAGATATTCATAATCGGACATACATTTACAGTGTAATTAAGTGAAAGTGTTGACCCCAAACCTTCTTGTAGACAGGCAGGTCAAACTTTGAACTTAACCGAACATCTAAGTGGAGATTTCCCAAAATTGAAACTTGACCTACGAAAGCTTAACGAATACCAAACCAAATTGACCAAACCTACTTTGATAGAATCGCCCTCCTGAACGGAGGGTTTTTTATAGCCCAAATTTTGACTTCCGTAAGTTGATAATTGATCCGCTTCGACTATAAATAACCGTTTTAACATAATTCACAACATTTTTTGTTGTTTTCACAACAAAAATTTATCGATTAGAACCTTGCCAAGTACATTCGTCCTGTATTTGAAATTTAGTGTTACACCCGAATTTAAAATGCTTAACCTGAGGTTTGATTTATTGACTAATTGACCAAGCTTAACGAATCCTACTTAACAAGAAACGCCCCGACAAATGTCGGGGCGTTTTCGTTTTAGCGTATATTTTCCAATGAAACGATTTAAACTTGTCTAGAAGGCGTAGTTCAGACCGATAAGATAGTAACTCTGTGTTTTATTATCGACATTATCGAAAGTTGGTGCGGGAGTAGGCAAGGGAGATAGACCCAATTGATTGGCAAGAGTCTCTTGCTTGTTATTCCTCAAACCGAATTCAAAACCTAAGCCGATACCTTTCCACAAGGTATAACCAAACGAGTTGATCCATGTCCAGTTCGAGAGGTCACCGCTTTTATAACTCTGAAAAGTCGAGAAATTGGTCTTGAAATTAACGGCTCCTATTTTTTTGGTGTAGTCTACTACGATTTTAGCACCTGCCGATGATTCGTAGGCCGCATCGTTTTTGGCGAATACAAAGTTATAGTTTAACGGGTGTATTACCACGACCATATCGGCAATAGGTGTCCAAGTGGCACCAACCCCAACATCCAAATAACCTGGATCATTGAAATTGTTGATTATCGAAGTACGATACTCCCCTAATGCAGAAATTGCGAATTTAGGACTCAACTTATATCCGTAGAGCGATACGATATTAAAAACGTCGGTGGTTCCATTGAAGGAGTCATCATCGGTTTCAATATCTTTATTATCCAACTTCACCCACTGCAAGTTAATGTTACCAGAATTTCTCCAGAAAAACTTCTCTCGGTCGAGATTGGCAAAACCGTTAATTGTAACCCCTATGTTTCCTGAAGAGTTACTAGGTATGCCCTGGGAATACCAGTTGTTAAAGTTAGAGATGTTGGCACCGATGGTACCAAAGGCACCCTTTTTCCAACCGGGGAAGGCATCGATTTCGCCTTGAAGGGCGTCGACTCTACCTTGAATGGCGCTAATCGAATCATTTTTTGCTGCCTTTTCGGCCTTTAACTCGTCAATTGTTTGCGAAAAACCTGCCGAAAAAGCCAGCACAGCTGTCGCTGTTAATAGTAATTTTCTCATGGATTTAGTGTTTTTTAGTTAAGACACGCAAAAGTAGTAATTGTCACTAATTTTAATAAAAAAATCTTACTTTCTTTTGTGTAGAGGCACTGAAGAGCATGCCTCACCGTACATAAGAGACTTAACGATAGGCCGTAAGCGCTCCGTTATCAACAAATAGGCGTTAAGTGGCACAGGCTTATTGCTACACCCTTTTATGATGACGGATTTATCTTTAAATTCGGTAACGTCAAGATGCTCCAGAACTGATTGGTAAAGTGAAGTCTCTAGTTGCTCTAAAGTACCCTGGACAGTTTTTTTTGAAAACGGTTGTAGTTTTGTAGTAAGCAGCATATAGGCCCACCCCGGAACAATTGCATCGGTAGAGCAGTAAAGCGCGACAAAGGCATCTCGATACTGTGCCCAATCATGTGTTTCGGTATGTACCCTGAATTCTTTTTCCCGAAGGATAATACCTTCATAAAGCCAATCTGAAATATCGAAAAGCACGCGCTTCCCCTGAGGATAGTAATCCTCGAGATTGAAGGTGATGAGTTTACTTTGGGCAACTCTGTTTATAATGGGTTCTGAATTTTGCGACATTTTTTTGAATTCTAGATTACATTGGGAAAACACCCCTATAATCCCCTCAAGGGGATAGTTTTACTAGATACTATCAAAATTTTATCTTAGGCGGGAATCATTTTGTATCCGTGGAGGGATAAAACTCACTTATTCTAAAAACATATATCATACTTACAACATTCCAAGTTCTAATTTGGCTTCTTCGCTCATCAAATCTTGGGTCCAAGGTGGGTCGAAAGTGATTTCGACCTCAGCATCCTTCACCAAATTGAGCGATTTTACCTTTTCTTCAACCTCAACGGGTAGTGTCTCGGCCACAGGGCAATTCGGCGAAGTTAAGGTCATGAGTATTTTAACTTCATTATCTTCATTGACCAGAACATCGTAAATCAACCCTAGTTCGTAGATGTCAACGGGAATTTCGGGGTCATAGATCGTTTTTAAGACCTTAACTATTTTCTCGCCCAATTCTTGGGTATCTATTGTTGTTGTTTGTTCGCTCATTTTTTAAAAAGTTTAGGTGTTTAGGTGTTTAGGTGTTTAGGAGCATCTCTTTTCTAAACTCCTAAACCGTGGCCGAAGGCCATTTAAACTTCTAAACTAATTTAACTGCGTCTGGTACGCAACGGCATAAAGTTTTAATTGTTTTATCATACTTACCAAGCCATTTGCGCGGGTCGGACTCAAATGTTCTTTTAATCCGATTTCATCGATAAATTCAGTATCGGCCTCGATAATATCTTGAGGTCTCTGGTTGCTAAATGCCCGTATTAATATAGCAATTATACCTTTCGTTATAATTGCATCGCTATCTGCTGTAAAAACCAATTTCTCCTCTTCGAGTTCGGCATGTACCCAGACTTTGCTCTGGCAGCCTTTTATTATATTATCCCCAGTTTTATATTGCTCATCGATCAACGGAAGTGACTTTCCGAGCTCGATCATATATTCGTACCGCTGCATCCAATCGTCGAACATCGAAAACTCATCGACGATTTCATCTTGTATTTCTTTAATATCCATTATTAAGAGCCTGTTTAAAAATCTATCAATTGTTTTTTTATGTCTCTTTTTGCGCAGAATTTCGTTAAAATTTAAAACCGTAGCCCTGCTATGCTTTAAAATTTTGCCTCTTTCTACACTAAAATAGCCTATAAAAAATTCAATCATAAATTCTTAAACAGGCTCTGATTTTGTGTAAAAATACGATAAGTATCGATGGTTATCAATACTTTAAGAGAATCATAACTACATCTAGTTATAGAAGCATCCCCTTTGCCCGCTTCACTCCTTCCACCAAAATAGCAACCTCGTCTTTCGTGTTATAGAAACTGAAACTGGCACGTACCGTTCCTGGGATTTTGTAGAAATCCATGATCGGCTGTGCGCAATGGTGGCCGGTTCGCACGGCTATACCCAATTTATCGAGAATCGTGCCGATGTCGTACGGATGTATTCCCTCGATATTAAAGGAAATGACCGAGGTTTTGTTTTTTGCGGTACCATAGATTTTGAGTCCATCGATTTCTAAAAGTTTCTCCGTAGCATATTCTAGAAGTTCATGCTCATATTGGGCAATGGCATCGAAACCTATAGCATTCATGTAATCCAATGCGGCACCAAAAGTAATACCTCCGCAGATATTGGGCGTACCCGCCTCGAATTTATGGGGCAAATCGGCGTAAGTGGTTTTTTCGAAGGTGACCTCGGCAATCATTTCTCCACCGCCTTGGTAGGGAGGTAACTTGTTAAGCCATGCTGACTTCCCATATAGTATTCCGACCCCAGTAGGACCACACATTTTGTGTGCGGAAGCCGTATAGAAATCGACATCCAGTTGTTGCATATTGGCTTTGATATGGGGCGCTGCCTGTGCGCCATCTAACAAAACTGCCGCCCCGACCTGATGTGCTTTTAAAATGATTTCTTCTATAGGATTTATAGTACCCAAAGCATTTGAAATGTGGTTACAGAAAACCAATTTGGTTTTGTTAGATAGGAGTTTGTCGTATGCATTCATCAACAACTCGCCTTCTTGGCTCATGGGAATGACTTTCAAGACCGCTCCAGTTCGTTCGGCCAGCATTTGCCATGGCACGATATTCGAATGGTGTTCCATAGCCGATACGAGAATCTCATCACCCTTTTCCAGCAAGGAAGTAAATCCGCTTGCGACGATATTGATACTATGGGTCGTACCCGAAGTAAAAATAATTTCATGGGATTCCGCGACATTGAAATGGGCTTGGATTTTTTGTCGCGCCTGCTCATATTTATCCGTTGCTTCTTGAGAAAGTGCATGTACCCCTCTGTGGATATTGGCGTTGTATTGAGAATAGTAATCTACGATAACATCGATTACCTGTTTTGGGGTCTGCGAGGTAGCGGCGTTATCAAGATAGACTAGTGGTTTTCCATTAACCTCACGGTCAAGAATGGGGAAATCTTTGCGAATTTTCTGTACGTCGAACATAGCAATTTCATTGAAGTGCAAAGATACCGACTAAGCCCCAATTATTGGAGAAAATGGTTTTTATTCTGACTATAAAACTATAGGGAAAAGCTCTTTAGCGGATGCTGTAATTTACCGAAACTTGAATAGCCGCATTATAGTTCTGAAGGTTGCCTTCAGTGCCTTGAAGGCGATTACGAAGCCCTAGATAAAACCTTGGAGAAATTGAAAACTGTTCGGTTATACGTATACCCAGACCAGCTGCGATACCATAATCCGATTGAAAGTTGCCGGAAACTGTTGACTTGCTCTTCGACGGTGCGCCGTCGCGCTCGTCTAAATTCTTAAGTTTCGTTACTTGGTTCAAAAGAAAACCGAACTGCGGCCCAAATTCGACCGAATAGCGGTCGTTTAAACCAAATTTTGCCAACAATGGAACTGTGAGGTAATTCAACTGAACATTGGTTCGAAAGTCACCACCGTCGGCATTGGGGTTGCCGTCAATTGAGAAAAGATCCGAGCTAAACTGAAAACCTTGCGAAGAATAGAGCAATTCTGGCTGAAAGGCAAATTTATCGGAAAACTCGATTTCTAAGAAAACACCTGCATGGCCCGAAAACCTGAATTTAATTCCTTCGGTCAACTCACCGACTATGGAAGAATAGTTCAAGCCCGCTTTTATACCGAAATTGGTTTCTTGGGCTTGCAGCAATGAATAAGAAACAATTAGAATTACTGTTGAATAGAATCTCTTTCGCATTAGCCAAAAGTAATCTTATTTTTTCGGAGCTTCTAAAAAATGAAAAGGAAGTCTTAGAATCGTATTCCAACACCAAATTTTAAGAATCCCACATTCTCCTTTCTTTTAAAATCAACATTTTGGCCTTCTAGATTAAAGGTGTCATTTGCCCTTAACCTAGTATAATCATATTGGGCTTTTACAAATATACTTTTGGTAATATCGTAGGATAGGCCAACGTTTACATTTAGCCCGCCTAAACTCTCGTGAAAATCAACTTCGTTTTGAGCATCCAATTTTCCAGTTACATTTTCGTTCCAGAAAGAATACCCCAAACCAACAAAAGGATGGAATTTATTGAGGTTCATTTCAGTAAATACTGTCGGTTGAATATAAAACAACCTACCTTTTAAATCCTCGAAAGACCTTGAGTGTCGCACAAGAAGTCCTGTATTGACGCCCGCCCCGATGTTGAACAGACCAAAACTCTTGATTCTATACTTAATTCCTAAATCAGCGAGGCCATCATAGCCAAAGGGGTAGTCATCTCCAAGAATCAGGGGATAATTTGCCTCGACACTCCACTTTTTTTCTTGTGAAAATGCTTGGATCGATAAAAGAAATAAAAGCCCTAATAGTAGTTTTGATTTCATTAAAGTAGTTTTTAGTTAGATATAGAATCTTCGCTAAACTAGATGAAATCACGTGTGGGAAAATCTAACAATTAGTTAATTCTTAGCCAACGTATTGCCAATAATATTTTACTGCTTGAGTTTTTAGAAAATAACAAAGCCTGCCGTAAATGATAGTACCGAGTTAAACTGGTTATCCTTCTCGTCCGAAACTTTTTCAAAATCGGACTGTCTTAAAATGTCTGAAACACCTATAAAATAGCGCAACTGCAATTTGAGCTTATCGCCAACATCATATCCCAAACCCAAAGTAGGGCCAATATCGAATTTTACATCATCGGAAAAAGAATTTGTAAACTCGTCGAATTTAACCGAGGTCCTAACCAAGAACCCAATTTGAGGGCCTATTTCTAAGCTAAAATTATCGTTAAAATTATATTTTGTGATAAGCGGCACGATAATATTATGACTATTGGATTTCAAATCTCCTTCTCCCTCAATACCTTGAGGATTCAGTGGAAATTCAAGAAAGTGAGTATTAGCTCTACGGGAAGAATATAAAAGTTCTGGATGAAAAGAAAACTTACCCCTAAGCGGGATTTCGGCAAAAAAACCTGCTTCAAAAGATGGTCTGGCTTCAATTCCATCGACACGGTCGCCGAGTACATCCGAATAGTTTAGACCTGCTTTTACTCCCAAATTAAAATTTTGGGAATTCGCCTGTGCGAAGACCAAAAGAACAATAAGAAGGCTGAAGAATTTTTGCATGTGAATCGTTTTAAATTAAGCGCTAATCTTACGCTAAATGTAAATCAATTCTACAATGAAAAAATTCTAAAAATCGTTAATTATTCATTAAGGAATTGCCAAAATCGAATAGATGAAAAATCAATAATAGCTATAACCAGCCGCTTAGTTATACAAGAATTCCAAGTTGGTCAGATTCCCGCTCTCCCCTGCCAAGACGGGCAGGCTCACGGGAATGATAGAGACTAACCTTATTAAAGATCAAACCCTAAATTAACCCCTAATTTTTTAGCTATCAATTTATTAATTCTGGTCTTAAGTTCGGGAATACGAACACTTGCCAAAACATTGTTCGCGAAAGCATACATTAACAGTGCCCTAGCCTCTTTTTTCGGAATACCCCTCGATTGCAGGTAGAAAAGTGCATCTTCATCCAATTGCCCAATAGTGCAGCCGTGCGAACATTTTACGTCATCGGCAAAAATCTCCAGTTGCGGCTTGGTATTGATTGTGGCCTTGTCGCTAACCAAAATATTATTGTTCTGCTGAAACGCGTTGGTTTTTTGGGCGATTTTGTCAACGATAATCTTCCCATTAAAAACACCTGTCGAATTCTCGCCATAAATGCCCTTATAATCTTGATGGCTTTCGCAGTTCGGCTCGATATGGTGTACCAAGGTATGATGATCGACATGTTGTTTTTCCGCTAAAATGGTAACCCCTTTCATGGTTGAGTCCATGTACTCGCCATTCTGGTAGAAATTGAGGTTGTTACGTGTCAGTTTTCCACCGAAAGAAAACGTATGCATATTCACGAAACTTTTACTCTTCTGATTGATATAGGTATTGTCGATCAAGGAGGCAGTCGCCGTATCGTTCTGTATCTTGTAGTAATCGACTATGGCACTATCCGCTGCAAAAATTTCGGTTACCGAATTGGTCAAAATTTCGTTGGAGGTCAAACTTTGATGCCGCTCGATAATCTGTACCTCAGCGTTCTCTTCGACAATGATCAAATTTCGTGGCTGTAGCAATAATGATGCTTCGTTTCCGGTAGCGAAATGAATAATCTCGACCGGTTTTTTGGGCATTTTATTCTTAGGGATGTAAATATAGGCCCCTTCTCTACTGAAAGCCGTATTCAACGTAGTGAGCGACTCGTCTTTTGAAGCTACTTTGTTAAAATATACATCAATGACAGGCTTGTACATCGGTTTGGTCAACGCTGAACTCATTAAACAGATATCGACGCCATCGTGCGTAGTTTCTGAAAGGTACGAGCTGTAGATACCGTCGATAAAAACGATTTTGTACGAATCGATCTCATGTAGAAAATAGCGCTTGACATCTTTATATTCCAATGCATTTTCTTCCTTTGAAAAAATACTAAAGTCTATCTTTTGAAGGCTGTTCAACGAAGTATATTTCCAAGCTTCTTCTTTCTTCGAGGGGAATCCCTTTAATTCAAAATTCTTCATGGCCTCGGTACGCAAATCGTGCACAGGGTGTTCGATGTCGACGTTATTCTCGAACGCCATGAAAGATGATATTAATTTGTCTTTTAAATCCATGTTTTTCAGTTAGCAGTTAGCAGTTGCAGTTGGCAGTCAGCACTTACTGCCTACTGCCACTGCCTACTGTTCACTTTTTTAAACCGCAGCCTCGTTCTTCAACCAATCATAACCTTTTTCCTCCAATTCGAGCGCAAGTTCTTTACCCCCCGATTTTACGATTTTACCATTATGAATTACGTGTACGAAGTCGGGAATGATATACTCTAATAAACGTTGGTAATGTGTAATTACGATTACGGCGTTGTCTTTACTTTTTAGTTTGTTGACTCCATTAGCTACGATGCGAAGGGCGTCAATATCCAATCCGGAGTCAGTTTCGTCCAAGATGGCGAGTTTAGGTTCTAGCATGGCCATTTGAAAAATCTCGTTCCGTTTTTTTTCTCCACCGGAAAAACCTTCGTTCAATGAACGGGACAAGAATTTACGGTCTATTGCCAACATCTCTGATTTCTCACGGATAAGTTTTAGCATTTTATTGGCGGGCATATCTTCTAGGCCGCGACCCTTTCGCGACTCGTTAATGGCCGTCTTCATAAAATTCGTTACAGATACCCCGGGAATCTCAACAGGATATTGAAACGACAGAAAAACTCCCTTATGAGCACGCTCTTCAGGAGAAGTCTCTTCCAAATTTTCGCCATCGAGTTCAACAGTGCCCTCTGTAACTTCGAATTCTTCTTTCCCTGCAATTACCGCTGCCAAGGTACTTTTACCCGAACCGTTGGGACCCATAATAGCATGGACTTCACCGGCATTGACCTCTAGGTTGATACCCCTTAATATTTCTTTGTCATCTACACTAGCGCGTAGGTTTTTGATTTTTAGCATTTTTCGACTATTCAATTATTCAACTCTTTCCTGTCTTGGGAGAACACCCCCTAAAAATATGCAATCCTCTTCGGTCGTGCCTCCCTTGTCGGTTGCAAGTCAAGGGGACAATCCACGTTAATAAACTTTATTACCCCACAGAACCTTCTAAACTGATTTCCAATAATTTTTGGGCTTCAACGGCAAACTCCATGGGTAATTTGTTCAATACTTCTTTACTGAAACCATTTACGATCAATGCAATCGCTTTCTCGGTATCGATACCTCGTTGGTTACAATAGAAAATCTGATCTTCCCCGATTTTACTGGTCGTCGCCTCATGTTCAACCTGTGCGGTTTTATTTTTAGCTTCGATATATGGGAAGGTATGCGCGCCACATTCGTTGCCCATTAAAAGGGAATCACATTGCGAAAAGTTTCGTGCGTTTTCTGCCCGTGAACCGATTTGAACCAATCCGCGATAACTATTTTGGGATTTTCCTGCGGATATCCCTTTTGATATAATGGTACTTTTGGTGTTCTTGCCCAAATGAATCATTTTGGTGCCGGTATCCGCTTGCTGAAAATTGTTGGTTACAGCGATAGAGTAGAATTCCCCGACTGAATTATTCCCTTTTAGAATACAAGAAGGGTATTTCCAAGTAACCGCAGAACCCGTTTCTACTTGTGTCCAAGAAATTTTAGAATTCGTCTCGCAGATTCCACGCTTGGTTACGAAGTTGTAAACCCCGCCTTTTCCTTCGCTATTACCAGGGTACCAGTTTTGTACCGTTGAGTATTTTATTTCGGCATTATCTAAGGCAATCAGTTCTACAACTGCGGCATGCAATTGGTTTTCGTCTCGCGAAGGTGCTGTACAGCCCTCTAAATAACTCACATAGCTACTTTCATCGGCAATGACCAATGTGCGCTCGAACTGACCGGTACCACCTTCGTTTATTCTAAAATAAGTCGATAGTTCCATTGGGCATCTCACTCCTTTTGGAATGTAACAGAAAGACCCGTCGGTAAATACCGCAGAATTCAGAGCGGCGTAGAAGTTATCCGTTTTTGGAACGACCGTACCCATATATTTTTTAACAAGTTCGGGATGCTCTTGAATCGCTTCCGAGATAGGCATGAAAATAATTCCCTTTTCCGCCAAAGTCTTTTTGAAGGTCGTTGCCACCGAAACGGAATCTACAACGATATCTACGGCAACGTTTTGCAATTTCTTTTGCTCATCGACTGATATTCCTAATTTCCGATACATTTCTAATAAATCGGGGTCCACATCGTCCAATGTCTTGTTGGGATCTGCAGATTTAGGGGCCGAATAATAACTGATTGCCTGAAAGTCCGGTTTTTCGTAACGGACATTTGCCCATTCCGGCTCTTCCATTTCTTCCCAAATACGAAAAGCTTCCAAACGCCATTCGGTCATCCATTCCGGTTCGTTCTTCTTTTTAGAAATAGCACGAACAATGCCTTCATTTAATCCCTTCGGAAAAGTATCGGATTCAATAGCCGTATAGAAACCATATTCGTATTCTTTGGTTTCAAGTTCTTTTTTTAATTCCTCTTCTGTATATGCCATTTTATTTGATTATTCAATTTGAAGATTTGTCAATTTGAAAATTGATTAATCTTCAAATCAGCTCATTTTCAAATTTTCAAATTAAAGGGAGAAACTCTCCCCACATCCGCAAGTTCTTTGTGCGTTCGGATTATTGAAAACAAAACCCTTCCCGTTAAGACCCCCAGAATACTCTAGAGTAGTGCCCACGAGATACAAAAAGCTTTTTTTATCTACAATAATGCGTACATCGTTATCTTCGAAAACCTTATCGGCCTCGGCCATTTTATTGTCAAAGTCGAGTTCGTACGAAAGGCCACTACATCCGCCACTCTTCACACCTACGCGCACGTAGTCTGTGGAAGCATCAAAACCTCCTTCGGTCATTAAATCGATGACCTTCTTTTTAGCTGTTTCAGAAACCTGTATCATTATTTAATATCGTTCTAAATAGTTTACAAATATAAGGCATTAGTAGGGTTTTACCTTACATCCTAACATTATTATAACGAATATGTAAATAGGGAATATTTATTGCTAAGCATTTAGAAGACTGTTATTTTGCGTCGCTATTAGAGAGCAACTGTTTATCGAGGTATTCACTGTTACACCTATCTTTTTCTTACGTCCCAATTATCCATTAACTTTGATATTTTCTTGTAAGAAATATACCTCTGCCATGAAATTGGATGATCTCAACATGTATTATTACATAAAGAATTTTGGCCGAAACGCTTTCCCAGAGATTTTCTTTAAAAGTAGGTTTCGGAAAATATTGAAATATAAAGCGGCGTGTGACCATGAAGAGCTTAAAACGCGTTTAAATTATTATGTTAAGTTAGACGCCTCATTCAATCTTCCGCCAACTGCGGTGGCCAACAAAGATTTCAAAAGGACGAAGGGCACCGCCTACTATCTCGACCTTAAGGAATTCTTACACTATTTCAAGCGAGACACAAAGTTTGCCTATCATTTTGGGGATGAATTGCATGTAAATACATACCCTACCCTTTTTAAAGCTCGACCGTTAGATAAAAAAAATGCCAATTCCGTACTATTTAAACTCGATAAAAGAAGGCATTTTCGATGGGTAAACGATGCCCTTAGTTTTCAGGAAAAGAAAGACATGATGGTTTGGCGGGGTAAGGCGCACCAAGAACAGCGTAAAGAATTTGTAAAGCGATTTTTTGACCATCCGAAGTTCGATGTCGGATTGGTACATAAACGCCAAAAAAATCTACCGGGCCAAAAAGATTTTATCAGTATCGCCGAACATCTTCAATACAAATTTATCTGTTGCGTAGAGGGCTTTGATGTCGCGACCAATTTGAAATGGGCCATGTCTTCAAATTCGCTATGTGTTATGCCAAAACCGACCTGCGAGACTTGGTATATGGAGGGTATTTTGAAGCCGGGTATTCATTATGTAGAAACCAAACCCGATTTTTCGGATGTAGAGGAAAAAATGGACTATTATATCGAACACCCCGATGAAGCACAAACCATTATCGAAAATGCACATCGACATGTTGCTCGCTTTCAAGATCCTCAAATGGAAGAACTTCTAGGGTTTATGGTTTTGGAAAAGTACGCCGAGTTATCGGGGCAGAGCGATGCAGTAAAATTTGTTGTCTAACGAGAGACAGGTTAACTTCCCATATTCAAAATTTAAAAGGATTACCTCCCAATGGGAAATGTGGAACGCAGATGGCGCAGATTTTTATGAATAAATATGATTTTTACGTGCCATATTCGTATTGAAGTGATTTAATTCTTAACAAATTCTTCATCTGAAAGCGATAGTAAAAATGCTTTCAAATCAGCCTTATCTTTTTCTGTGATTCGCACTCCACCTTGTGCCACTTTTTTCATCAGGGGGTCAATTGTTGCCGACGGCTTAAGGCCTTCGCTATACTGGTCGATTACTTCCTCTAAAGTGTTGAATCTACCATCGTGCATGTAGGGAGCGGTAAAGGCCAGATTGCGCAAAGACGGGCTTTTGAACTTTCCATTATCGGCAGGATCACCGGTTACGGCACCAAGACCCAAATCCGTAAAAGTACTGTCGAGACCATTGTTATGAAAAATATTGTCCGTCCATAAGGGGTTGTTGGGATTACCATGGCAATGGAAACAATCGCCCCGAGTCTCGTCCATAAAAACTGCAATACCGTTTTCTTCGGATGGCGAGAGCTCGACCTCCCCTGCCAAATATTTATCGAATTTCGAGTTGCCGGAAATCAAAGTACGTTCGAACTGGGCAATTGCCTTTGCGACCTTTACGGAGTCGATCTTTGTCTCTCCAAAAGCCTTTAGAAAGAGATCGGGATAATCGGGACTGGCCTCTAGAGCTGCCTCAGCATTACTCCACGTATTTGCCATCTCCTCGGTATCGGTAACCGGATGGAATACTTGCTCTTCGAGACTAAGGGCAGAACCGTCCCAAAAGAAGCGCTCATCATAATTCCAGGCTAGATTGAAAAGCGGCATGGAGTTTCGATTGCCCAAAACACCGTTCACCCCATCACTAAATTGATCTTCATCAGTAAACGAGTTCGAGGGGGCATGACAATCAGCACAAGAAATCGAATTATCAACGGAGAGAATCGGGTCGAAAAACAGTTTTTTGCCCAAAGCAACGCCTTCTTCCGTAAGTGGATTATTTATAGGAATAACAGGAGCAAGGATGTTCTTTTCGAACAAAGACGGAATTTCCAATACCAAAGGAACGGGAACATAGGCTTCAGTCTCTTTCTCCTTGGGCTCATCTTTGGAGCATGAAGCCAAAAATAAAATGACTAAGCAAATGATCGTGGCTTCAGAAAAAATTTCCAGGAAGTTCTTAGCTCTGTATCCTTGTTCGGACAGACCTCCCCTAGCCCCTCCCAAGGAGGGGGATAGCTTTCGTGAAAAAGGAAAAAAATCCATAAACTCAAGATAAAACTGCTTTTTTAAAACAGAGGGTAGCTTTTTATTGTGTTGCCACTTCCCCAAGACTAAAAACGCTTTTCCCGTTTTGTGAAATCATCTTCTGTGCCTCAAAATTGGGCATCATCATCGAATGCAGTTCGTTCAGGTTCCATTTTACGGGGTTTTTAAACCACTCGGCAATATCCATTTTAATTGCTATGTTGGCATCCCCCTTGATTTCAACGGCTCCTAAATCGACCGTAAAAAAAGTGTCTTCAAATGCCAATTCCTCTCCCGATCGATCTACGGCCCTGATGGCATGGTACTGATAACCTGTTTCAGTATCCGTACTATCCATAAACTTACCTTCCAACTGCATGTAATGATAGCCACCCCCTAACATTTCGGGAACGTTCCAAAGAACCGAATTGAGGTCGGGATATGCACCGTTTTGATTGTCTTCATTATCAAAACCGAACGTAAAAGACACATTGGAGTATTTTCCAACGGTAATACTATCACGAAGCACAAAAGACAAATCGGTGCCATTGGTCAAATCGACCAAATTGTAGCCCCCCATGGTAATAGTCTCTCCGTCAAAGCGCTTAAAAGTGATATTAGAAACCAGATATCGTAGCCGTTCAATGCTCATTTGTTCTCCGTTTTCATTTACATACTGAACGGTATTAAAATCGTTTTTAGTGACCACATCGTCGCCCCATTGGTGTGTAAAATTAAAGCCTACCCTAGCTTTCGCATCAGTTCGGCCTATACTATCATCATCATCGCTACATGCGCTAAGAAAGATGCTTACTAAAAATAAGAGTGTAATGTTCTTTTTCATGATTATCATTTTTTTTTCATTCCCGTGCTTGTGCTGAATTCATTTCAGTTAAACGGGAATCTCCTTAATTTTATAATTGATATTCCTTTCATCTATATTATGGCTTAAACGCAAAGAGCGCAATGCCTACGGGTCTATGATTATACTTAACAAATCGGTAAACCCTCTGTTTTGGTCAATATCCAAATCCGAACTCGCCGACTCGCCAACTGCAATTACAGTTCCATTGCTCAACTCGGCTACCGAATGGGCCAAATCGATTTTCGTACCACCTATTGAACTTTCCCATTCCAGTGATCCGGCAGCGTCTATTTTTAACACCCAGGCATCGTTCTGGCCATTATTATTCTTCAAATCGCCATCTGCGCTACGCGAACTTCCCGAAAGCAAAAATCCTCCGTTTTGCGCTGGTGCTATAGATCTTCCCGCATCAAAACCTGTTCCACCATATGTTCTTTCCCAAAGCATTTCTCCCAACGGATTAATTTTGATTACCCAAACATCGGCTGCCCCATTATTTGTAGACACATCATCGTTACTACTTCTGGTATCGCCAACAATTAAATAATTACCATCGCCGGAAGAACATATGCCATGCGCTTCATCGATTTCATCACCGCCATAATTTTTTTCCCAGACCAGTTCTCCAGTTTCAGATATTCGTATGACCCAAAAATCGTAAGAACCTTTATTATCGTTAATATCTACGTCAGTGCTGTCGGAAGAACCAACAATCATAAAACCACCTTCAACCATTTCGATTACATCATATGCGGTATCGGTAAACGTACCCCCGAAATATTTGCTCCATTCTAGCTCACCTTCGGTCGTGAGTTTGATAGCCCAATAATCGCCTCCGGCATGTCTTTTTGCGGTCGTATTGCCCTGCCCTTCCGAAGCGGTGACATCGATTACGCCCACCAACAAAAAGCCCGAATCTTTGGTCTGAATTAGTGCGATGCCTTCGTCGCGTCCTTTAAATCCGAATGATTTTTGCCATAATAGAGTTCCTGATGCATCGGTCTTTGCTAGCCAATAGTCAAGATCACCCGCATTTTCGGAAACGTCTTCATCACTGCTTTCACTAAACCCTAAAATAGCATATCCACCATCTGCGGTCTGTACAAAATCGTTTCCTCTATCATTGGAACTTCCGCCATAACTTTTGCTCCACTGCAAGGCACTTTGCCCGTCGAATTTTAAGAGCCAATAATCAAAATCGACCTGCTGTTTGTCGGTTACATCGCCATCTATACTTTGGGTGTGGCCCAATACCGCATATCCGCCATCGGCAGTTGCCATTACCGACTTTGCATTATCGTTTTGACTACCCCCATAGGTCGTTACCATTGCATCGACGCTGACCGGCCCTTCTTTCATAGACTCGATACCATTGTCGTTCGAACAGGCCGCTATAATCAGCAACGGCACTACCCAAATGGGCAAACTTCGACCTTCGCTAAAAAATATTTGTCTTAGCATGGACTTAAAAATTGAAAACGTGTTTAGGTAGCGGGTGGTTTTAAAATGGTAAGGTCAGTTGCTTTTTTTGATGATGAACAAGCCCGAGTTGATATCGCTCACGATAATTTTTCCGCTTTCAAGGTAAGGGTAGTTGCTCCAAACACCATCAAAAGCTGTATTATCGTTCGCAGGATAGGTATCAAAAAATGCTATTTCATTAATCGATTTTCCTGCTATATCAGAAATATCCAAAACGCGGATACCCGCCGTATAATTAGAAAGGAAATATTCATTTCCTTTAATGTATCCGTTGTGATCGATGGCATCGGAAGGCCCTAGGTATGTATCGAATAAAGCAGGTGCGTCTAAATCGGAAAAGTCGAAAATTAAGGTTCGAGATTTTAGACCCACATCGCGTTCATCCAACTCATCTCCCAAAATAAAGTACTGTTGGTTCTCCGTAAACCAACCCTGATGGGTGTATGCAATATTGGGATAAGAAACCGTAGCGATTTCGGACGGGTTGTTCTTATCGGTTACATCTGCGATAATCACTTCATTTTCGTTTGCGCCGATAAAAATTTCCCTGCCCGTATAATCGGCATCGGGGCCGTTATAGGTCACTACCTGGGCATCGTGTGTATAGCCATTGTCGGCATAACCACCTGCGGCAACCGGATTCTTTGGATCCGAAATATCTATGAAATGGGCGCCTCCTAAAAAAGCATCGTTTCTGGCCGTGCCGACTGCGTAGGCAAAGCCGGTCTCTTCATTGATAACTATATTATGTGCATTGCCAAAACCTGTATAACGTGCATCGGCATCAAAAGTTTCGGGTGGGTTGGCCACATTGCGCAGTCGCGTGAGGTCAAAAACCTGCATACCATGGCCCGTTGCTTCCGAAACAATAAAAGCGTGATCATTGTATACTTTAAGGTCTCGCCAAGAAATGGGTTCTGTTGCGGTAGGTAATTTTCCTAAATAAATAAGGTTTTCGGTATCGGTGATATCGACGAAGGCCGTTCCGTTGTCGAGGCCCATTAAGGCGTATTCCTTACCGGTAGATGTATCGGTCCAGCCCCAACTATCGTTGCCCGATTGCGCATCAAAAGTCTGTAACGATATTTGGCCTAGCAGGTCATAACCATTACAGGGGTAAATACCCGCCATACCGTTTTCACAGGGCGTAAGACCAGATACCGGCGGCACGATTTCGTCATCCGTAACATCGATGACATCGACTTTTGGCGTGTTATCGTCGTTTTTACATCCTAACAGACATACCGACACGAACAAAAAAAGAATGCACTTTTTCATAACCTATCTTTTTGCGTAAAGATACCACTAATACCGTACCAAACTATACCTGAAACCCAGTATTTATTGCATCCCTACTGGCTTCCTTAAACTTATCATATCGATCTATCGGGTGTCTTTACAACGATCGGGCAATCGGGAGTTTTCTTTTTTGTGTGGCGGAAGAAGAATCTGGCTGTATTGGTCTGGAGAAGGTGTACGACAAATTTCCGTGGAACTTTTGATGAGTCATACTGCCCCTGAAAGTCCCCTCCCTAACCCTCCCCGGAAGGGAGGGAACCCTATTCGAAAAGTATTAAATATTCATTTTATTCGATGTATCGGCTCCCCCTGCCCTTGGAGTGGTTTTGGGGGGAGGACTGGAAGGGTAAATTTTAAAAACAGCAATTTGTCTAACCCTACTAGCGACCGTTTTGAAATCAATTATTCAGGTTAAATTACCTTAAACCAAATAATTCAATTAAATTGTACTTCGTTTTAAAATCGCTTCATTCCTAAAATTCAATGAAACATGTCTAAGAAAAAAATCCCGCTAAAAAATACATCAAGAAGAAAATTTATGCGCAATACGGGGCTGGCCGCCACAGGATTCATGATTGTGCCAAGGCATGTATTGGGAGGCCCCGGCTTTGTTGCCCCAAGCGATAAACTCAATATTGCCGGTATCGGTGCAGGGGGCAAGGGGAAAAGCGACATTAGCTCGTTCGCCGAAAGCCCCAATGTAAATATTGTAGGGCTATGCGATGTTGATGACAGACAGGCAGTAGAATCTCGTGAAGCTTTCCCGAAGGCGAACTACTATCACGATTTTCGAAAAATGCTCGATAAAGAAAAGGACAATATCGATGCCGTTTCCGTTTCTACGCCCGACCACAATCACGCCGTTGCAGCATACCAAGCTATGCAAATGGGCAAGCATGTATACGTACAGAAACCTTTGACCCACGATATTTGGGAGGCCAGAATGCTTACCGAAGCCGCAAAAGAATTCAAAGTTGTTACCCAAATGGGCAACCAAGGCGGTTCGGGCGACGGGGTGCGAAAAATGAAAGAGATTTATGATACCGGAATTATAGGTGACGTACATACCGTTAAATGTTGGACCAACCGTGCCATATGGCCGCAAGCTTTGGAGACTCCGGCGAAAAAAGATAAAATGCCAAAAGGTCTAAATTGGGACCTTTGGTTGGGCACTGCGGCAACGCGTGATTATAACGACGCCTACCTACCATTCGATTGGAGGGGCTGGTCAGATTTCGGTACCGGAGCGCTTGGCGATATGGCTTGTCATATTATGGACCCTGTGTACCGGATTCTTCCGATTCTTTACCCGACTACCGTAGAATGTAGCATTTCAGACGCTTTTAAAGGAAAATTCGAAACCGCCAACTACCCGGAAAGCTTCCCGAATTCTAGTAAAATTCATTTGAGTTACCCAAGAACCGATGGCAAAGGCAATATTAAGGTCACTTGGATGGATGGCGGCCTTTTACCGGAAAGACCCGATGAAATGGGAGACGATGAGGCCTTAGGAAACTGGGACGGCGGCGTTCTTTTTATTGGTACAAAAGGGAAATTATTGGCCGATTGTTATGGCGCTAACCCGAGACTGCTTCCGCTGAGCTTAAATGAACAATTTGAGGTCGAGGAGACCATTGCGCGAGTGCCGGAAGGTCATTATCTACAATGGGTGAATGCCTGTATGGCGGGTTACGGAAATGCCGAAACCAGTTCGTCTTTCGATTATGCCGGTCCGTTTACCGAGAGTATTCTCATCGGAAACCTTGCGCTCAAGGCCTACTTTGAAGTAGACCCGAAGGCCGAAAACAAAGGTTTCTGGAGCGGTGGTTCGCAATACCATGGCAGAAAGCGTCTACAATGGGATGCCGCGAACATGAAAATCACGAATTTCGAACCTGCCAATAAATACGTAAAACGTAACTATAGCGATGGATATACGCTAGGATAATATTTTGATTTTTGGAATGTATAATTAAAACTGGAGTTTAGGCTTCAGTTTTTTTGTTCTATGTTACACGGAATATCATATGTTTTTCTCTGTGAACCTCTTTTTGCTCTGTGCAACTCTGTGTAATAGCTATATCGCGGAGTTTCACGGAGAATTCACAGTGCTACACAGAGATAAAACCGATAAATACTACCAGCTATGGAAGAAATCGAGTCTGTTTTTTTTATGCGCTGACGGCCTATTTTGAAATCCTTACCCCTATTTTTGCCAAATGCTAGAAGATAAAAATCAAGAACGCACCCCTTTAGAGAAATTGGGGGAGTTCGGACTCATAGACCACTTGACCAAAAATTTCGCCATCACCCATAAATCGACTGTAAAAGGAATTGGCGACGATGCCGCTGTACTTGAGTTTACCGATAAAAAAATAGTCGTTACAACAGACCTTTTGGTCGAGGGCGTTCACTTCGACCTCAGCTATATGCCCTTAAAGCATTTGGGGTATAAATCTGTAATGGTCAATCTTTCAGATGTTTATGCCATGAACGCGTCGGCAACGCAAATTACGGTTTCAATTGCCGTATCGAACCGTTTTCCTTTAGAGGCTTTAGAAGAACTCTATGCAGGTATTTCCCTGGCCACAAAAATTTTTAACGTAGACCTTATCGGGGGTGATACGACCTCATCCAATTCAGGCATGTTAATCAGCATCACTGCTATTGGGGAAGCAAATGAAGAAAAGGTTACGTATCGCAGCGGCGCAAAACCCAACGACCTTTTAGTGGTCAGCGGTGATTTAGGAGCTGCCTATATGGGCCTTCAAGTACTAGAACGCGAAAAAGAAGTTTTTAAGGTAGACCCAAACAATCAGCCAGATCTTTCGCCTTACTCCTACATCGTTGAGCGCCAATTGAAACCGGAAGCCCGCAAAGATATCGTTGATCTCTTAAAAAAACTAGAAGTGCAACCTACGGCCATGATCGATATCAGCGACGGACTTTCATCAGAAATTCTACACCTTTGTAAGAGCAGCAATGTAGGCTGTAATCTGTTCGAAAAAAAGATTCCTTTAGACCCAACAGTCATCGCAGCATGCGAAGAATTTAATATGGACAGCACTATGGTCGCCCTCAGCGGTGGCGAGGAATACGAACTGTTGTTTACCATAGCTCAAAATGATTTCGACAAAATTAAGGGCAACCCCAGCCTGACCGTAATCGGTCATATCACGGGGCGAACGAAGGGGCGCATCTGATTTCGAGAGCCAATACGAAAATTCCGTTGACGGCACAGGGGTGGAGTTCGTTTGACTCTTCAGATAAAGGCTTCTCCTAAAATGAAAATCTTCAAGCGCATCCTTAAGCTTACCGGAACAGTTTTATTGATGTTTTTCTTCATCCTTAGTTTTTACACCTGCGCATCAGTACCCAAGGTATCTAAAGAGACCACTGAGATAATCGAGCAGGTCATGAAAGAACCCATACCTGAAATGATTAACGGCGAAACAGGCTTTGCAATTTCAAACGGCTGGAAGGTCTGGTACGAAAGCATTTCCCCAAAAGATTCCGTAAAGGGTACGGTACTTTTGGTAATGGGTGCCGCAAACGATGCCCTAGCTTGGCCCCAACGTTTTATTTCTGGGTTTACCGATGCCGGTTATCACGTAATACGCTACGACCATCGGGGTACAGGGCTAACCGAAAAACAAAAGGGAGCCAATCG
>Ga0114952_1000469_pt1 | contig 42667 bp, 40 predicted proteins | sample SidtaG_2_FD_87303 | JGI IMG/M metagenome (GOLD analysis project Ga0114952, IMG submission 87303) | Marine algal microbial communities from Sidmouth, United Kingdom - Sidmouth_Asex2 metaG | ecosystem: Host-associated > Algae > Red algae > Unclassified | place: Sidmouth, United Kingdom | collected...
ATTTTGAAAATGGGAAATTAGATTTAAACGATCTATATAAAATAGCCCATGAAAACGGAGAACTTACCTTACAAAGTGGAAAGCAAGAACTATTTGAAAATATAATAAATCAATATATATAAATACTCTATTTAAAATTCATGAAGAAGCCATATTTAGATTGTAAGAATCCTAAATATGGCTTCTTTGTTTTTTGCGTCCAGGTAAAAGAGTAAATTTATTAAATAAGAATTGTACATTATGGGAATAATTTCATTTATAGGCTTTACATTATTGGTAGCAATAATATCATATTTAGCAACTAGAAAAACCAACGAAAATACATCGGAAGGTTATTTTTTAGGAGGAAGAAGTCTTACAGCAACTGTTATAGCAGGATCTTTATTATTAACAAACTTATCTACAGAACAAATTGTAGGATTAAATGGTGATGCTTATACAGATGGTATCTTGGTTATGGCTTGGGAGACTTTAGCAGCAATTGCCATGGTAATTACCGCTGTTTTTTTGTTACCACGTTATTTAAAAGGTGGAATTTCAACGATACCTACATTTTTAGAAAGACGATTTGATAGTACTACAAAAGCACTAACATCAGGATTGTTTCTTACGGGATATGCTGTAGTATTACTGCCAATGGTTTTATTCACGGGTTCTAAAGCTATTAGTGGTATGTTTGGTTTACCAGAAATGTTAGGGGTGAGCGAATGGCAATCTGTTTGGATTTGCGTTTGGGCTATTGGTATTATAGGATCTATTTATGCTATTTTTGGAGGATTAAAAGCGGTAGCAGTATCAGATAGTATTAATGCCGTTGGTTTGTTAATAGGAGGACTTTTAATTCCAATATTTGGACTAATAGCTATAAGTGATGATGGGAGTGTTTTTGACGGGTTATCTAAATTAACAGCTGAAAGCCCTGAGAAATTTAATGCTATAGGAGGTCCAGATTCTTCAATACCTTTTGCTACTATTTTTACAGGAATGATGTTGGTACAATTGTTTTACTGGGGAAGTAACCAGCAAATAATTCAACGTGCACTTGGAGCTAAAAATTTAGCTGAAGGACAAAAAGGTCTAACCATAGCGGCTTTTATTAAAATATTGGGACCTATAATAGTGGTGCTACCAGGAATTATTGCATTTCATAAATACGGTGCAGGTTTAAGTACCAGTGATGTGTATCCAAAATTAGTTGCAGACGTATTGCCAGATGTTTGGATTGGCTTTTTTGCAGCGGTATTGTTTGGGGCTATTTTAAGTTCCTTCAATTCGGCATTAAATAGTTGTGTAACACTATATGGTGTAGATATATACAAGCAATTTATAAATGAAGAGGCAGCAGACGATATGATTGTAAAAAAAGGTAAACGTTTTGGTGTTATTTTAGCATTTTTCTCCATGATAATTGCACCATTTTTAGTTTATGCAGACAGTATATTTGGATATTTGCAAACAGTAAATGGAGCTTATAGTGTACCAATTTTAACGGTAGTTGTTATAGGTTTTGTAACAAAAAGAGTGCCTGCAATTGCTGCAAAAATAGGAGTCATATTTGCTTTTAGTATTTACGTATTATATATAATTTTAGATAATGCCCTTGAAATAATAGATTTACATATGTTGCATATGCAAGCTATTACATGTGCATTAACAATAATTATAATGTTAGTTATAGGAAAGCTAAAACCAAGGGAAAATGATTATGTGCAAACATATACTGAGCAGGTTGATGTAACACCTTGGAAGTATGTAAAAGTAGTAGGTCTGTTTATCTGCGTAATTGTAATATCAACATATTTTATCTTTAGTTAAATAACATCAATTATAAAATTGTAAAAGAGGCTTTCTATATAGATTGCCTCTTTTTTTATAGCGTTTATTAGAGAATAGACAAATGATTATATTAAATTAGTGGTTCTTATAAATTTACTTCATGTTAAGACATTTATTTATTTCCTTACCAATTAAATTCATAGTGATTTTATTATTAGTATTTTCCTCCTGTAAAGAAGAAAAATCCGAGCATAAGTTTACAAATGCTTTGGTGAATGAGACCAGCCCGTATTTATTGCAGCATGCACATAACCCAGTAAATTGGAATGCGTGGAGTACAGAAGCTTTAGAAACTGCTAAAAAAGAAAACAAATTAGTAGTAGTAAGTGTTGGGTATTCTTCCTGTCATTGGTGTCATGTAATGGAACAAGAAACTTTTGAAGATGAAGGCGTAGCAAAAATAATGAATGCTGATTTTATAAGTATAAAAGTAGATAGGGAAGAGCGGCCAGACGTAGATCAGGTATATATGACAGCATTACAGTTAATGAAGGGTAATGGAGGTTGGCCTTTAAATGTAATTACATTACCAAACGGAAAACCTATCTATGCAGGAACATACCACACCAAAGAAGAATGGGATAAAGTTTTAATCAATATTAGTAAACTATATAAAGAAGACCCTAAAAAAGCCAATGAGTATGCAGATATGGTTGCTAAAGGCATTCAAGAAGTAAACTTAATAGCACCATCAACAGATTTTGAAGCCTTAAACATGGATGTTTTGTCTAAAAGTGTTGATTTATGGCAAAATAATTGGGATGTAGAGTGGGGTGGTAATACAGGCGAACAGAAGTTTATGCTACCAAGCAACATAGATTTCCTTATAGATTATGCTATTCTAACAAATAATGAGGTTGCAAAAAAGCATGTGAAAAATACGCTTGATAAAATAGCATTAGGAGGCATTTATGATCACATAGGTGGGGGTTTTTACAGGTATAGCACAGATCCAATTTGGAAAGTTCCTCATTTTGAAAAAATGCTGTATGATAATGCGCAACTCATAAGTTTATACTCAAAAGCGTATAAAGTATTTAAGGAACCAGCATATAAAATAATTGTAGAAGAAACAATTTCTTTTTTAGAGCGAGAAATGAAAAACCCCAAAGGAGGTTACTATGCCGCTTTAGATGCAGATAGTGAGGGTGAAGAAGGAAAATTTTATGTGTGGAATGAAGAAGATTTACAAGCAGTTTTAAATTCCGATTTTAAACTTTTTGCAGATTATTATCAAATTAAAGAAGAAAATAAATGGGAGCACAATAACTATGTGTTGTATAAACTAGTGAATGATGCTGATTTTGCAAAAGAACATTCTATTTCTTTGGATGAATTAGTAGTTAAGAAATTACAATGGCAAGAAGCACTTTTAAAAGCCAGAGCAAAAAGAGTACGACCAAAAACCGATGATAAAATTATTACTTCGTGGAATGCGTTATTAATTAATGGATTTGTAGATGCATATAAAACTTTTGGAGAAGTAGCTTACTTAGAAAAAGCAAAAGGAGTTTACAAATTTATACAAAAGGAAAGCTATACGGGTAGTAAACTAATTCATTCTTATAAAAAAGGAGGGAAGCAAATAAATGGGTTTTTAGATGATTACGCTTTTCTAGCAAATGCATCGCTTAATTTGTATCAAGCAACTATGGATACTAGTTATTTAGAGTTTGCAAAAATATTAAATGAGCAAGTAATTACTGATTTTTCAGATGAGGACTCAGGAATGTATGCCTACAATAGCAATAATGAGCTTATTTCTAAAATAATAAAGACAGACGATGGTGTTATTCCTTCACCCAACTCGGTAATGGCACACAACCTTTTTCAGTTAGGACATTTGGAATATGATACAAAAGCTATGGAAAAGTCTAAAAGTATGCTTTCTACTATGGTACCACAAATACAACAAAGCCCAAGTAGTTATAATAAATGGAATGCTCTATTGTTACAAACAGCGCAACCTTATTATGAAATTGCTGTGGTAGGAAAAGATGCTGAAACTTTATTAAAAAAATTAAAAACAAAACACATTCCTAATGCATTGGTTGTAGGTAGTTTAAGTAAAAGTGATTTGCCTTTGTTTAAAGGAAGGTTTGTAGATAGCGGCACCTATATTTATGTATGTAAAAATACTACGTGTAAGCTTCCTGTTGTAACAGTAGAAGAAGCATTGAAACAATTGGAGAACTTCTAGCCTATATAAAGATTAAACTATGAAATATTTTTTAATATTTTTCACAAGCCTATTGTTTTTTAGTTGTAAAGACAAAACTATAACGAAAGAACAACCTACAATACCTGTGGAAGCTATTGTTTTAAAAGATACAGTTGTGAAACAGGTAGAGGAATCAAAACCAATATTAAAATCTTTAGTTGGTAAAGCAGATAGCACATTTGTACGCTTAGCAGATTACAGCAAAGATTTTGCTTATGATTTGCGTTACGCTACTAAGAATAACTTTTTAAAGGAAAAAGTGTATGATTGTGCCGAGTGTTATACGCGAGTAAAAACAGCGAAGGCCTTGTTAAGAGCAAATAAAGAATTAATGAGTTCAGGGTATAGAGTTAAGTTTTTTGATTGTTACCGCCCAAATTCGGTGCAATATAAGATGTGGGCAATAGTTCCCAATCCGCAATATGTAGCCAATCCTAAAAAAGGCTCTATTCATAATAAAGGAGGTGCAGTAGATATTACGTTAGAAACACTGGATGGGGAAGAATTGGATATGGGAACCGATTTTGATTTTTTTGGAAAACGTGCTTATCATGATAATTTAGATTTACCACAGCAAATTCTAACCAACCGTAAAATTTTAAAAGAAACCATGGAGAAACATGGTTTTTGGTCTATTCGTACCGAGTGGTGGCATTACAATCTCTCTATAGCTACCAATGATAAAGTGGCTAATTTTAAATGGGAGTGTAAGGATTAAAAAACATTTATGAACTTCAATAAATTATATAATTTCCTTCAGGATTTGAATAACAACAATTCTAAAGAATGGATGGACGCCAACCGAAAACGCTATAAAGAGGTTCGGGATAGTTACATAGCTTGGTTAGATACCATTGATGCCAAACTAGCAACTATAGACGATGAATATTTTGCTACACCAGGGAAAAAAGGTATTAATCGTATTAATAATAATTTATTGTACCACCCAAATAAACCTGTATATAAAGACCATTTTGGAGCAGGATTGGATAAAAAACCTAATACGGCAGATTTCTACGTAGAAATAGGATTAAGTGAGTCTACTTGTTTAGCTGGCGGCTTGTGGAGACCAGATGCAGCTACTTTGCGCAGTGTTCGTGATGCAATTGATTACAACGGGGAAGAACTTAAAGAAATTATAAATAAGAAATCTTTTAAGCAAACTTTTGGAACCTTATATGAAGGTGAAAAACTAATTCGCCCACCTAAAGGATATTCAAAAGACCACCCACATTTAGATTTATTACAGAACAAAACATTTGCAGTGCTGTATCCATTAAAAAAAGAAGAAGTTTTGAGTAAAGATTTTGCAGCTATACTAGTATCAGTCTATAAAGAGATGTTACCTTTTCGTAGGTATTTAAATAATGCAATTACAGTATAATGGTTAAATAAACGGTATTAAACCTCAGGGTATAACTCTGAACTCATGTTTCAGACGCAGAACACCAGAGAATTAAACCTAATAGGCTATCACCCTGCGATTAAAAATAAGGTTTAGGCAATTGTAATTAAGTAATAAAAGTTGAAATTTGTACCCTATGAAAAACGGAAGCGTAAAAAATATTCAAAAAAAAGTATTAGCAAATGATTGGTATACATTAAACAAAATGACGTTTGAGTACCAAAAGGAGGATGGTGATTGGGAAAAACAATCTAGAGAAGCCTATGATTGTGGCGATGGCGCTGGTATTTTATTGTATAATAAAGAAAAGAAAACAGTTGTTTTAACCAAACAATTTAGAATGCCTACTTATTTAAATGAAAACCCCACAGGAATGTTAATAGAAGTTTGTGCCGGACTTTTAGATGGTGATTCACCTGAAATATGTATTAAAAAAGAAGCATTAGAAGAAACAGGCTATAAAATAGCTGAGGTACAACAAGTTTTGGAATCTTTTATGGTGCCAGGTTCTGTAATGCAAAAACTCTATCTTTTTATTGGAGAATATACAGATGATATGAGAGTAAGTGAAGGAGGAGGAGCAGACTATGAAACCGAAAATATTGAGGTTTTAGAGTATGATTTTTCCAAAGCTATGGAGATGGTTTGGTCTGGAGAAATCAAAGACGCCAAAACAATGCTATTATTGCAATACGCACAAATACATAATATAATTCAACTTTAATTCATATCTCTTATTTTTTCGAGAACTAATTCCACATTAGCCTTTATTTTGGAACTAGGCAGCCTAAAATGATTGTTCATAAAGCTGAAAATAAGCGTGTCGCTCTTTTTTGTAATTAGGTAGCCACTTAAACAGTAGTTGTTACTTAAACTACCCGACTTTGCGTATATGTAAGGATTTGGATTCCCTTTATACATGTTTTTTATAGTACCTGATGCACCACCAGCAGGAAAAAGAGCAAAGAGTTTCTCTTTAGGAATTTCATTATATATTTTATGTAATACATGTACCATAGATTCTGGAGTAAACAAGTTGTATCTAGACAATCCAGAACCATCTACCCATCTAGGCGGTTGTTTTAAATTAGGTAAATAAGTTTTCAGTACATCATTTCTTAAACTATCGCCATTCAGTGTGTCTGATAACATTGCAGATGATAGTAATAAAAGTTGCTCTGCAATAAAATTATCACTTTCGTGTAACATGCGCTTGCATAAAGAATCTGTAGGGATTCCGTATACAATAGATTTAAGACCATAGGGCATTTTATCTCGTAGTCTTATTTTTTTATCCAAAGCATTTTCAAGTAGTTTTTGTATGAGTGTATTACTGGTTATGAATGGGACTTCTAATGAATCTTTAGATGGTGAGTCTAAGTAAAATATATTTTCATGAAGTGCCCTTCTTTTTTTTGATTTCACAGGAATAAGACTGTCTTTAAAATAGTTAGGAACTATTGTGTTTCCATCTACTGTTGTCACATTTCCGTAGATAGGCATGCTGTTAATTTCAGGGGAAAAGGATGCGTCATAATCTTCCCATGCCCAGCCAGGACCGTATTTATTACCTTCATAATTAGTTAAGTTGAGAACAATGTTTCTATAAGGTTTTAAAAATTTTAGAATAGTACTGTCTTTATAATAAGGGTGTAAAAAAGTAGGGTCTCCAGTACCTTGAATATAAATAGTGTCGTTATTAAAAAGATACTTTAAAACAGGTGTTTTTTCAGGAAGTACTTTTTGAGCAGCATACAACGTAAATATTTTAGTATTGCTTGCAGGTGTAAAATACTTTTTACTATTGTGATTAATTATAGTATCTCCATTTTTTGTATTGATAACTAATAAACCAGTAAAAGAGTTATCACTTAAAAAAGTTTTATTTTTTTTCCATAGCGCTTCTTTGTATTTCAAAGAAGAACATCCTATCATGAATATTGACACTGATATTATTAGTAAGTTTTTTCTTTCTTTCATCATTAAATTTAAATAATGTGAAAATATTAATCTTTTTCTATTTTTAACATTAAATTAGCTATTACCCTAACAGTATCTGTAATATTTAATGATTTTTTTTGTTATCTTAGTCTAATCAATTTAAATAAATATTGACATATGACTACAACTATGTTAGATTACACTAAAATTATCTTACAGAAAGTTAGTTTTGACTCAAGACTTTTTACAAGAGAACTAAAGAAAGCAATTTCTAGGTTATTACCCAACGAAGTCGAAGAATTAAGATGTTGGTTACAACAGTTTACTACTGATAAACCAGAATTACAGACAACATTAATATTTTTAAAAACATAAAATAAAAGCCACTTTTAAAGTGGCTTTTTTAATTTTAGGATATCTTTTTATCATTTCTTATTTAAAGGGCTAGTGATTTTTACATCTTGAAAAGCAATAGCACCCCTAACTACGCTAGAAATAACATCTTTTAATGCTCCAGTAATTTGCGATTTAAGTTCGTTTTTGTGATATATAAGGCTTACTTCCCTAGCGGGAGATGGGTTATTGAAGTACCTTAGGTTTTCCTTTTTTGTAGTATCTAATTCCAACGTATTTAGATAAGGAAGTAAGGTCATTCCTAAACCTTCATTGGATAAATTAATAAGTGTTTCAAAACTACCACTCTGTAATTGAAAATGCTCTTCTTGGTGTCCTTTGGTAGAATTACAAATATTAAGAATTCCGTCTCTAAAACAATGTCCGTCTTTTAATAATAAAATAGTATCAATTTCTAAATCTTCGGGATTAAGTTTTTCTAAAGAGTTTAGTTTATGGCTTTTAGGAACGTAACCTACAAAAGGTTCGTAATATAGAGGACGTTCTATAATAAAATCACTTTCTAAAGGAGTAGCCGCTATACCAGCATCTATATGTCCTTCTTTTAAATTTTTAATTAATGTTTCTGTATTTTGTTCCTTTATTATTAGGTTAACTTTAGGATATTTATTAATAAAGTTCTTTAGAAACATAGGTAATAGTGTGGGCATTATGGTGGGAATAATACCTAATGTAAATTCTCCTCCCACAAATCCTTTTTCTTGATCTACAACATCTTTTATACGATTAGCTTCGTTTACAATATTTTTAGCTTGGGCAACAATTTTTTCACCTACTTGAGTAATGGAAATTGGTTTTTTACTTCTATCAAAGATTAAAACATCCAATTCATCTTCTAATTTTTGCACTTGCATGCTCAATGTAGGTTGGGTAACAAAGCTTTTTTCGGCAGCTAGGGTAAAATTTTTGTATTCAGCAACAGCCAAAACATACTGTAGTTGGGTAATTGTCATAGAAATTCTTTTGAATGCTAAAATTAAGAAAAGTATTTATAAAATAACCAATCTAAACGCAGATCAAGAGCTGTATTTTTTTAATTATAAACTTATTTGTGTGTTTTAGAAGATTCTGAAACTAATTTATTAATTTCTTCTAATTCCGTATTTGTAAGATAACGCCATTCACCAACAGGCGTGTCTAAGTTAATATTCATAATTCGTAAACGCTTTAGAGAAACCACTTTGTATTCTAAGTGTTCACACATTCTACGAATTTGTCTGTTTAACCCTTGTGTAAGTATAATTTTAAAACCGTAGTTACTTGTTTGTTCTACGTGGCATTTACGTGTTACGGTGTCTAAAATTGGAACTCCAGCACCCATTTCTTTAATAAATTCTTTAGTAACGGGTCTGTTTACCGTAACTAAATATTCTTTTTCATGATTGTTTCTGGCACGAAGTATTTTATTAACAATATCACCATCACTAGTTAAAAGTATAAGACCCTCACTAGGTTTGTCTAATCTACCAATAGGAAAAATACGTTTTGGATAATTAATGTAATCTATGATATTATCTCTTTCTACTTTTGTATCTGTAGTACAAACAATGCCAATAGGCTTATTAAAGGCAATATATACAGGTTTTTCTTTTAGTTTAGAAATAAGTTCGTCATCTACCCTAACTTCATCGTCAGCAGCAATTTTAGTCCCCATTTCTGGTATTACACCATTAACAGTTACTCTACCTTGGTCTACTAGTTTATCTGCAGCTCTACGAGAACAGAAACCAACTTCACTTAAATATTTATTTATTCGGGTTAATTGCTTTTCTTCCATCTACTATTGATGTCTTTTAAGTGGCTAAGTTAGTTCAATTTTACAAGCCTGCAATGGCAGCTTCTGCACAGCGCTCACCATCCATAGCCGCAGAAACAATTCCGCCAGCATAACCACCACCTTCACCACAAGGAAATAGCCCTTGAATCTCTGGGTGTTCTAAATTTTCTTTTCTAGGAATATTTACAGGAGAGGAAGTTCTAGATTCTACACCTATAATGTTAGCTTCAGCAGTATAGTATCCTTTCATTTTTTCACCAAAAGCAGCAAAACCTTGTCGCAATCTGCCGCCAATACCTTTTGGTAGTAATGAATGCATTGGTGCTGATTTTAATCCGGGTTGGTATGAAGTTGCATTTAAATCTGTAGATAAATTACCTGCTACAAAATCGGTTAAACGTTGTGCGGGAGCAACTTGACTTCTGCCTCCCGATGTGTAGGCAAGTCTTTCCAAATCTTTCTGGTATTCTAAACCTTTTAATACCCCAAATTTTTCATATTTTGGAATGTCTTGGTCAACATTAATTTCTACAACAATTCCGGAATTTGCATATAAATTATTTCGTTTAGAGGGCGACATACCATTCACTACAACTTCTCCGTTTGCTGTGGCAGCAGGAACTATAAAACCACCAGGACACATGCAAAAAGAATACACGCCTCTATTTTTTGATTGTTGTACTAAGCTATAGGATGCTGCAGGTAATAATTCATGTCGGTCACCAGAACAATGGTATTGAATACTATCTATAATATGTTGCGGATGCTCTACACGTACACCCATTGCAAAAGATTTAGCTTGTAATGCAATTTCTTTTTTGTGTAATAAATAGAAAATATCTCGCGCTGAATGTCCCGTTGCAAGTATGATTCTATTTGCAGCCATTTCTTTTCCGTTCTGAAGCTGAATAGCCTGTATTTTGTTGTTTTTTATAGTGAAATCTATCACACGACTATCAAAATGAATTTCGCCACCAAATTTTAGAATGGTTTCACGTATATTCTGTACAATTTTCGGGAGCTTATTGGTGCCAATGTGTGGGTGTGCATCAATTAATATTTCTTCGGTAGCTCCATGAAATACTAGACTTTCGAAAACACGCCTCACATCTCCACGTTTTAAGCTTCGGGTATATAATTTTCCATCAGAATAAGTGCCAGCCCCACCTTCACCAAAACAATAGTTAGAATCTTCACCAACAATATGGTCTTGGTTAATTGCCTTTAAATCTTTACGACGATCTCTAACATTTTTACCGCGTTCTAAAACAATGGGTTTATATCCTAATTCTAAACACCGCAAAGCTGCCCACATACCAGCTGGTCCAAAGCCAATAATGTGGATTTCTTTGGCAGAGGAAACATCTTTATAGTCAAAATTATATGTAGAATTATCAGGGGAGTCTTTACCTGTATATACTTCAACTTTGTAATTAAAATATATGGTAGATTTACGTGCATCAATAGATTTACGTAATATTTTAACGGAGTTAATCTCTTTTTTATCAACCTGTAATAAATATGCAGCTTTAATTTTTAGAATATCTTCTTTTAATTCTTCACTAATTTTAATTCTGAGCTGCATTGTTTTTACCATGCTGCAAAAGTAAAGTGATATTTATTTAAAAAAAAATTACTGATAAAATAGATGAGATACTATTAAAAACTATTTATTATAAGTACCCCAAAAAACAAAAGTACCATTCCAAAATTTATGATTGCGGTCACAATTTTTTTATTGGTACCAAATTTGTTTTTATCTTTTAATATAAAAAAGGAGCCAAGTAATAATAATGATACTGATAAGATATGGTTTTTCAGAATTATCAATGCTAATGCTCATCTCTTAGAATTTTACAGGTTCATTAAAAACATCATATAGCTTTAATATTTACTTTTAAACCTTCTATAATACCTAAAATATTATTTACGGTTTCTCTTAAATAATATTTAACAACCACATTAGGAATCCTAATGCTAGTAAACCCATTTTTAAATGAATGCATAGCTTCCTCTAGGTCATTAATAGCTTGTGTGTGAGTAATCATATTATGTTGCGTATCAACTTCTATATTTAGTTTTACTCTAGAAATTGCAATATCAATAGATTTTTTTCCATCCCACCATTCTAGCATGGGATTTGCACCAGCATTTTTTAAACCATAGTATAGTTTAATAGCTTCTATACAGGTATTATTTTTCTCAACTACTTTTTTTAAACGAGCTTGGTGCTGTTTGCATAACTCTACTCCATAAGTATCTATGGAGTTTTTGTGATCAATATAGCTAAGTTTTTTGTTACATTCTAAACATGTCATTCAAGTAGGTTATTTCTATTCGGGACTATTATAACCCAATATTTTTTCGAATAGTATATAGAATCGTTGAATTACACTATACTTTTAGACGAACTGCAATTTTTTAATTATATAGTAGTGAAATAAAACTAAAATTAGAATCCTTTTCCTTATAAAGGATGATTATATTTACAGTATATTTTTTTGGAATGCATAAAATGTACATTGATATTAATTGTGATATTGGTGAAGGTATTGGTAATGATAAAAAATTATTTTCATACATTTCTTCTTGTTCTATTGCATGTGGTGGGCATGTTGGAGATGAAAAAACAATGTTGGAAGCAATTAAACTTGCAAAATATAACAATGTAAAAATAGGTGCACACCCTTCATACCCAGATAAAAATAATTTTGGCAGAGTGTCTCTTACTATATCACTTACCGAGCTAAAGAAAAGTATAAAACACCAATTAAAAACCTTAAACAATTTAATAATAAAAGAAGGTCTAATACTTCATCATATAAAACCGCATGGGGCTTTGTATAATGATATGATAAAAGATAAAGAACTTTCAATTGCATTTTTAGAAGCTATTATAGATTTTAGAGAACGAGCTTATTTGTATGTTCCTGTAAATTCTATGATTGAAAAATTAGCATTAGAGAAAGGTTTTAAAATAAAACGAGAAGCATTTGCTGATCGGAATTATACAAATAATTTAAGCTTGGTGTCAAGAAAATTAAAAGATGCTTTGCTAGAAGACCCAAAAGATGTTTTTAAACACATATCTTTAATTGTGAAACAAAATAAAGTAAAAACAATAGATGCTAATATATTAAAAATAGAAGCAGATACTTTTTGTATTCATGGTGATACGCCAGCTGCATTAGAAATAGTAAAATACCTTTCTAATGAATTACCAAAACAAAATATTTACATTAAAAATTGAGACCTTATTCTATTATTATAAAACCATTTGGAGAACGTGCTATTTTAATAGAATGGCAGCAAAGAGTTGAGGAAACTATTTTGGATGATATTCTTCAGTTTTCTGAATATTTAAAAAATAATTATTTAGCAGCTGATGATTGGGAGCTTATTACAGCGTACAATTCTTTAACAATCATCAATAGAAAAGAACTTATCAAGCAGGAGGAGTTTTCGTTATTGGTTAAAAAGTGGTATTCAGAAAAAGAAAAAATAGTATTAAATGATAAGTTTTTATGGAGACTTCCTGTTTGTTACGATGTTGATTTTGGAATAGATTTATTACATGTTTCTAATGTTTTAGGAATAAGTATTTTAGAAATAATAGCATTGCATACACAAAATGTATATACAGTTTATGGAATTGGTTTTTTACCAGGTTTTATGTATTTAGGGGGCTTGCCAAAAACACTAGAGATAACTAGGAAAGAAACACCTAGGCTAAAAGTAAGTAAGGGAGCTGTAGGTTTGGCAGGAAAGCAAACAGGAATTTACCCGCAAGAATCTCCTGGAGGTTGGAATATTATAGGTAATTGTCCTATTCCTATTTTTGATGTTACTAAAGAGTCTCCATGTTTTGTGTCAGTAGGAGATAAAATTAAATTTTATGAAATTTCCAAAGCAAGGTATGATTTGCATACTATTGAAAGTGAAGTAGGTATTTACAAGATAGAAAAACAGAAAATAAATGCTTAGAGTCATAAAGCCAGGGTTTTTTACTAGCCTTCAGGATATAGGTAGGTTTAGTTATAGAGATAAAGGGGTTCCTGTATCTGGTGTAATGGATACCCATGCAATAGCAACAATTAATACCTTATTAGAAAACTGTAAAAATGCTTCTGTTTTAGAAATGACTATGATAGGTGCTGTATTAGAGTTTAAAGAAAAAACCTATATGTGTTTAGCGGGAGCAAGTATATCTGCAACTTTAAATGAAAAACCTATAAAAAATAATAAAGTATACCAAGTAGATGCAGGAGCCATTCTTTCCTGTGGAAAGCTAACCAAGGGTGTTAGAGCCTATTTGGGAGTTAAAAATGGTTTTACGGCACCTAAGGTTTTAGGAAGCGTCTCTTATTATAAACCAATAACGGTAAATGCTAGTTTAAAAAAAGAAGATAGTATACCTTACGAAGTATGCGATTCTTTTAAGATTAAAAGTCAAGATAAATATACATCTTCATATCTAGAAGAGATAGTGTTGGATGTGCATAAAGGACCCGAGTACGACATGTTATTGGACAAACAATTAGAAGCCTTATTCTTTAAAGATTTTTCCATAGCCAAAGAAAATAATAGAATGGCATATCAATTAAATGAAAAAATAGAAGGACATGAAGTTTCTATGTTAACATCTGCTACATTACCGGGAACGGTACAATTTACACCTTCAGGAAAGTTAATAGTTTTAATGAAAGATGGGCAAACTACTGGTGGCTACCCAAGAATATTACAACTAACAGATAGGAGTATAGCTGTATTGTCACAAAAGAAATTTAGAGAAAAAATTTCCTTTAGACTTGTTTAGAAAATTTTTCGGAGTTTTTTTGCCCATTTTATGGGTAAATTATAAGGAGGGTAACGCAAAGGGATATCTAACCAAGTAGGCTTTTTTATAATTGATTTCTGATGAGAAAAAAGAAAAAAAGAATTTTTTCCATGATAACTGCCAATACCACTAGCACCAACACCTCCAAATGGCAATTTTTTATTTGCTACCTGTATAACGGTATCATTTATAGCGCCACTACCAAAACTATAGGTGTTTAGTATTTTGTCCTGAAAGCTTTTGTTTTCACTAAAAACATAAGTAGCTAAGGGCTTTTCATAATTTGTAATATAGGAGTGAATATCTTCAAGAGTTTCATAAGAAATAATAGGAAGTATAGGGCCAAATATTTCATCTTTCATTAAATCACTATCAATACTTGGTTCATTAACCAAAGTAGGTGCCAGGTAATTATCGGCATCAGTATAGTTTCCGCCAAAAAGAATTTCTTGGTTTTCTAACATCAATTTTAATCGTTTGTAATGTTTGGGGTTAATAACTCTGGCGTAATCTTTAGATGTTTCAATCGTATCACTATAAAAAGTAGTAATACATTCTTTTATACTTTTAATTAATTTGTCTTTTATACTTTTGTGTACTAGAATATAATCTGTAGCAATACAGGTTTGCCCAGCATTCATAAATTTACCCCAGACAATACGTTTGGCTGCGGTAGAAATAGTAGCTGTAGCATCTACAATACAAGGATTTTTTCCGCCTAGTTCCAATGCAACAGGCGTTAAGTGTTTAGCAGCACTTTCATAAACTATTTGTCCAACATGAGTACTGCCAGTAAAAAAAATATAATTCCATTTTTGGGCTAATAATTGTTGAGAGATGTTTACGCCGCCTTCTACAACGGTAACATATTCTGGAGAAAAAACAGCACTAATAATAGTGGAAATAATCGCAGCAGTATTTGGAGTTAGTTCAGAAGGTTTTATGACAGCGGTATTACCAGCAGCAATAGCACCAATAAGAGGAGCAATAGCTAGTTGAAAAGGATAGTTCCAAGGAGCAATAATTAAAACATTACCGTAAGGTTCTTTGTATACCCAATCATAAGAAGGCCAGTTTAATAAAGAGGAAGCTACTTTTTTAGGTTTGGACCACTTTTTTAAATTTTTTAAAGCATTATTTATTTCAGCTAATACAAATTGAGTTTCAGTGGTAATAGTTTCAAATTTAGGTTTTTTAAAATCGGCATATATAGCATCACAAATAGCGTCTTCATTAGCTATAATCTCTTGTCGTAATTTTTTAAGTACATTCTCTCTATATGTTATAGATTTTGTTTGTTGAGAATTAAAGAATATTTGTTGTTTTTGTAATAGCTGTCTCATCCCCAAATTTAAATAAAATTGAATACTTTTTGCTGGTATTATTATTTTTTGCTAATATTACACTCGTGAAAACAGAAAAAATATTATTTTTTAAAGTCATTATTGTCTCCTAAAGGAAATGGTACATAACTTTATGAAATTATATTAAAGCCTGTATCAATTTATTTTTGATACAGGCTTTTCTATGTTTTTTAGTTTAATAGGTAATATATTCGCATATTTATATGTTTTATGTTAATTATTGAATATGATAAAAATATAAGTTTATAGTGTTGATTTTCAGTTTTTTATGTAAGTAATGATATAATTGGATTTATGTCAATAAACATTGTTAAAAATATAGGAATATTGAAAGAATTATCTTTGAATTTAAGATTATATTCAACCGAATTTAAGAATTGAAATAAATAGTTTAATGGAATTGAATAAGTATAGTAAAAACGTTACTCAAGACGATACACAACCAGCAGCACAGGCTATGTTATACGCCATTGGTTTTAAAGATGAAGATTTTAAAAAACCTTTAGTTGGTATAGCAAGTACAGGTTACGAGGGTAACCCTTGTAATATGCATTTAAATGATTTAGCTAAAAATGTTAAAGAAGGCGTAAACTCAAAGGAAACAATTGGTCTTATTTTTAATACCATTGGTGTGAGTGATGGTATATCTATGGGTACACCAGGAATGCGTTATTCATTACCATCTCGTGATGTAATTGCAGATTCTATGGAAACTGTTGTTCAAGGAATGTCTTATGACGCTTTAGTTACTGTTGTAGGATGCGATAAAAATATGCCAGGAGCGCTAATGGCAATGATTCGTTTAAACCGCCCAGCTATTTTGGTGTATGGAGGAACTATTGCTTCTGGATGTCATAATGATAAAAAGTTAGATATAGTTTCTGCTTTTGAAGCATGGGGAGAGAAAGTAGCCGGTACTATGGAAGAAGGTGAATATCGTCAAGTAATTCGTAAAGCTATTCCAGGAGCGGGTGCTTGTGGTGGAATGTACACGGCAAACACAATGGCTTCAGCAATTGAAGTGCTAGGTATGTCAATGCCATATAATTCTTCTAACCCTGCAATTAGTGATGTAAAGAAAATAGAATGCGTAGCTGCAGGTGAGCAAATGCGTTATTTAATAGAGCACGATATTAAGCCATCAGATATTGTAACACGTAAGTCATTAGAAAATGCCGTACGTTTAATTACAATTTTAGGAGGATCTACAAATGCAGTATTACACTTTTTAGCAATTGCTAGAGCAGCAGATATTGATTTTACATTAGCAGATTTTCAAAAAATTAGTGATACAACTCCATTTATTGCAGACTTAAAACCATCAGGGAAATATGCAATGGAAGATTTACATGCCGTGGGAGGAATTCCAGCAGTATGCAAATACTTATTAAAAGAAGGTTTACTTCATGGAGATTGTTTAACTGTTACAGGAAAAACATTAGCAGAAAATTTAGCTGATTTACCAGATTTAAAAGAAGGACAAGAAGTAATAATGCCTTTAGATAAACCTATAAAAGTAACAGGTCATTTACGTATGCTATACGGTAACTTAGCTTTGGAAGGGTCAGTAGCTAAGATTACAGGAAAAGAAGGTTTACGTTTTTCTGGGCCAGCGAAAGTATTTGAAAGTGAATATGATGCTAACGACGGAATTCGTGATGGAAAAGTAGCAAAAGGAGATGTTGTTGTAATTCGTTATGAAGGACCTAAAGGTGGACCAGGCATGCCAGAAATGTTAAAACCAACAGCAGCCATCATGGGAGCTGGTTTAGGAAAAGAAGTTGCGTTAATCACCGATGGCCGTTTTTCAGGAGGTACTCACGGATTTGTAGTGGGGCATATTACTCCAGAAGCACAAGTAGGTGGAGTTATTGGTTTGGTAGAAGAAGGAGATATTATTACGATTGATGCGGAAACAAATAAAATAAATGTTGAAGTTTCTGATGAGGTTTTGGCAGAAAGAAGAAAATCATGGGTTGCACCAGAATTAAAAGTAAAGAAAGGAGTGCTATATAAATATGCACGTTCAGTTTCTTCTGCTTCACAAGGTTGTGTAACAGATGAATTTTAATAAAAGATAATTAATATAGAACTACTAGCGCAATACTAAATGTAGTGCGTAGCTTAAAGCAGTAAAAAAATGAGCAATACAAATCGTATTACTGGAGCAGAAGCAGTAATTCGTTGCCTACTAGAAGAAGGTGTAGATTTAATCTACGGATATCCTGGTGGAGCAATAATGCCTGTTTATGATGAACTTTATAAGTATCAAGATAAATTAACACATATACTAACGCGTCATGAACAAGGAGCAACACATTCAGCTCAAGGATATGCACGTACGAGTGGAAAAGTGGGAGTTGCCATAGCAACTTCAGGTCCAGGAGCAACAAATTTAGTAACTGGTATAGCAGATGCACAAATAGATTCTACACCAATGGTTTGTATTACAGGCCAAGTAGCATCACATTTACTGGGATCAGATGCTTTTCAAGAAACAGATATAATAGGTATTTCTACCCCTGTTACTAAATGGAATATTCAAATTACAAAGGCTGAAGATATACCTAGTATAATGGCAAAAGCATTTTACATTGCTAGATCAGGAAGACCAGGTCCAGTATTAGTAGATATTACTAAAGATGCTCAGTTTGCAGAACTAGACTTTAGTTATGAGAAATGCAATGGTATTCGTAGTTATAAGGCAATTCCAAAAACAGAACCACAATCATTAAAAGATGCTGCAGCGTTAATAAATGCGGCAAAAAAGCCAATGATTGTTTGGGGACAAGGTGTTATTTTGGGGCAAGCCGAAGCAGAATTTAAAGCTTTTGTAGAAAAAGCAGAAATTCCTGCAGCTTGGACAATTTTAGGTGTTTCTGCATTAGAAACAGCACATACTTTAAATGTAGGTATGGTTGGAATGCATGGAAACTACGGACCTAATAAATTAACCAATGAGTGCGATTTGTTAATTGCTATTGGAATGCGTTTTGACGACCGTGTTACAGGTAATTTAGCTACGTATGCTAAACAAGCTAAGGTTATTCATTTTGAGATAGACCCAGCGGAAATTAGTAAAAATGTAAAGGCAGATGTTGCTGTTATGGGTAGCGTAAAAACAACCTTAGCAGATATACTTCCTTTAGTAGATAAAAAATCACACAAATCATGGCTGCAAGAGTTTAAAGCTTATGATAAAATAGAAAACGATAGTGTAATACAAGAAGAATTATACCCTTCCAAAGAAGGTATTAGTATGGGGGAAGTAATTCGTAACATAAACGAGGTTACTAAAGGAGATGCTGTTGTTGTAACAGATGTAGGACAACATCAAATGATGGCAATTCGTTATGCTAAATTTGTAAAAAGTAAGAGTAATGTAACCTCTGGAGGTTTAGGAACTATGGGATTTGCATTACCTGCAGCTATTGGTGCAAAAATGGGAGCACCAGATAGGCAAGTAATAGCTGTTATAGGAGATGGAGGTTATCAAATGACAATTCAGGAATTAGGTACTATCTTTCAGAATAAAATAGGCGTTAAAATAGTTGTATTAAATAATGAGTTTTTAGGAATGGTACGCCAGTGGCAAGAGCTTTTCTTTGAAAACCGTTATGCATCTACAGAAATGACAAATCCAGATTTTGTAAAAATTGCAGAAGGGTACTATATTCCTGCTCAGAAAGTAGTAGATAGGGCAGATTTGGCGGGTGCTGTAAAAACAATGTTAGAAACAGAAGGGCCATATTTCTTAGAAGTATGTGTAGAAAAGGAAAATAATGTATTTCCAATGATACCAACAGGTGCTTCGGTTTCAGATATTAGATTAAAATAAAAGTATAACAATTCTTGTCCACTCGAGCGCAGTCGAGCGGTATTACTAATTAGTTTTAGTTCTGAACTGCGCTAGAACAGACACTAGTTTTGAGTATAGATAAAATGGAAAAAAAGTGGTTTACCATATCGGTTTATTCGGAGAATAACGTAGGGCTGCTAAATAGAATATCAGGGATATTTCTAAAGCGTCACATAAACATAGAAAGTTTAAACGTTTCTAAATCTGAAATAGAAAGTGTTTCTAAATTCACTGTTGTTATTAACACAGAAGAAGAAACAGCAAGAAAAATAGTAGGTCAGATAGAAAAGCAAGTAGAAGTTATTAAAGCTTTTTACCATACTGATGAAGAAACAATTTTTCAAGAATCTGTATTATTTAAAATAGACTCAGCATTATTGTTTGATGAGCGTCAGATTCAAAATATTATAAAAGACAGTAACGCTACTATAGTTACCGTTTCTAGAGATTTCTTTGTGTTAGCAAAAACAGGAAGAAGACCAGAAATAGATGAAATGTACCAAAGATTAAAACCTTTTGGAATTATGCAATTCGTTAGATCAGGAAGAATAGCAGTATCAAAATCAGAAATGCAGATTACAGCATTAATTAAGTAAAGACAATAATAATAAAAACAAAAAGGAGAATAAAAATGGCAAATTATTTTAATACACTATCACTAAGAGACCAGCTGACTCAATTAGGAAAATGTAGGTTTATGGATTCTACTGAATTTTCTGATGGTGTATCCGCATTAAAAGGAAAAAAAATTGTTATCGTTGGTTGTGGAGCTCAAGGGCTTAACCAAGGTTTGAATATGAGAGATTCTGGATTAGATATTTCTTATACCTTACGTGATGCAGCTATAGCAGAAAAGAGACAATCTTTTTTAAATGCAACAGAAAACAATTTTACCGTAGGAACATACCAAGAATTAATTCCTTCTGCAGATTTAGTTATTAACTTAACGCCAGATAAGCAGCATACCGTAGTAGTTAGTGCAGTGATGCCATTAATGAAGCAAGGTGCTACATTATCTTATTCTCATGGTTTTAATATTGTTGAAGAGGGAATGCAAGTTCGTAAAGACTTAACAGTTATAATGGTTGCTCCTAAGAGTCCAGGATCTGAAGTACGTGAAGAGTATAAAAGAGGGTTTGGTGTACCAACACTAATAGCTGTACACCCAGAAAATGACCCACAAGGAAAAGGATTAGCAGAAGCTAAAGCTTATGCAGTAGGAACAGGAGGAGATAGAGCAGGAGTTTTAGAATCTTCATTTGTTGCAGAAGTAAAGTCAGATTTAATGGGTGAGCAAACTATTCTTTGTGGTTTGTTACAAACAGGATCTATCCTTTGTTTTGATAAAATGATTGAAAAAGGAATTGATGCTGGTTATGCTTCTAAATTAATCCAATACGGATGGGAAACTATCACAGAAGGTTTAAAATATGGCGGTATTACGAACATGATGGATCGTTTATCCAACCCAGCAAAAATTAAGGCTTTTGAATTAGCAGAAGAATTAAAAGATATTATGCGTCCGTTGTTCCAAAAACATATGGATGATATTATTGGAGGTCATTTTTCTAAAACAATGATGGAAGACTGGGCGAACGAAGATAAAAATTTATTGGGTTGGAGAGCAGCAACAGGAGAAACCAATTTTGAAAAAACTCCAGCTGGTTCTGTTGAAATTTCTGAGCAAGAATTCTACGATCACGGAGTATTAATGGTTGCAATGGTAAGAGCAGGAGTAGAATTAGCTTTTGAAGCTATGACAGATTCTGGAATTATTGAGGAATCTGCTTATTACGAGTCTCTACACGAAACACCATTAATTGCTAATACAATCGCAAGAAAAAAATTATTTGAAATGAATAGAGTAATTTCAGATACGGCAGAATACGGCTGTTATTTATTTGATCATGCTTGTAAGCCTTTATTAACTGATTTTATGAAGTCTGTTGAGACTGATATTATTGGAAAAGCTTTTATAAGTGGAAAAGATAACGGAGTAGATAATGCTAAGCTAATACAAGTAAATAAAGCTTTAAGAGAGCATCCAGTAGAAGTTGTAGGAGCAAGACTTCGAACAGCAATGAAAGCAATGAAGCCGATAGTTTAATAATCGGTTAAAAAACTTAAAACTCCCTATTTATAGGGAGTTTTTTATTTTATATCTTTAGTTAAAATATCAGTAAGAAGAAAATACCAGTGTATGCAAAAAATAGAAGTTTCAGATATATTTATATATCCTATTAAATCCACATTCGGTTTAGAATTAACACATAGTCTTGTTGAAAGTATCGGATTAAAATATGATAGAAACTTTGCTATAATTGATGCCAATAATAAAGTAATAACAGGAAGAGAAAACCCCAATTTATTAAAAATAGTTGCAGAAGTTACCTCAACTCAATTAACATTAAAAGCAGATGGGATAACAGCTATACTCAATTTAGGAGATAGTTTAACTAAAAGTGATACCACGGTTACTTTATTTAAGGACTTGGTGAATGTTAAAGTTGTAGACGATGAAATTAATACATGGATATCATCAGTAATAGGAGAACCTTCACGATTGGTACTATTTGGTGCTGATAATGGAAGAAAAATGAAACCTAAGTATTTTGGGAAAGAAAATGATTTTATAGCCTTTAGCGATGTATCTGCAATTCATCTAATAACAAAAGAATCATTAGATGATTTAAATTCCAAATTAGAAAAACCTACAACTATTAATTGTTTTAGACCAAATATAGTGGTGAGAAATTGCAAACCTTATGAGGAGGAAAGCTGGAGTAGTGTAACAATAGGGGACTGTATCTTTGATGTAGTAATACATACAGAACGTTGTTCTTTTATTACTATAAACCCCAAAACAAGAGAAAGAGATATTAATCAGGAGCCTTTACGAACATTGGCAAACAATAAAAGGGGTAATAAGAAAGTGAACTTTGGAATTTATTTAATACCAAGAAAATTAGGTGTTATTAAAGTTTCTGATGAAGTTAAAATAAAATATTAAATAATGGAGGTATACTTTCCAAAAATAGAGGACATAAGAAAAGCAGAAAAAATAATACGCCAAGTTGCGGATGTAACTCCGTTGTCTCAAAGTATTCGCTATTCTAATTTTTATGAAGCTTCTATATTACTAAAAAGAGAAGACTTAAATAGAGTTCGTTCGTATAAAATTAGAGGCGCTTTTAATAAGATAAGTTCTTTATCTAAAGAACAAATGAAAAAAGGTGTAGTTTGTGCTAGCGCAGGAAACCATGCGCAAGGAGTTGCTTTTGCTTGTTTTTATTTAGGTATAGAAGGAACAATTTACATGCCATCCGTAACCCCAAAACAAAAAATAGAACAAACTAAAATGTTTGGCGGTAATAAAGTTAATATAATTTTAGAAGGAGATACTTTTGATGATGCCTCTAAAGCTGCCATTAAAAGTTGTAACGAAGAAGGGAAAACATATATACATCCTTTTGATGACCCCAAAATAATAGAAGGGCAAGCAACTGTTGGTTTAGAAATTATAGAGCAAGCAACAAAACCAATAGACTATCTTTTTGTAGCCATTGGTGGTGGTGGTTTAGCTTCTGGTTTATGTGGCGTTTTTAAAGAATTATCACCCAATACTAAGATAATAGGAGTAGAGCCAGAAGGAGCCGCATCTATGAGTACCTCTATAAAAAAAGGGGTAAATACAACATTAAAACAGATAGACAAATTTGTAGATGGCGCAGCCGTAAAACGGGTAGGAGATTTAACATTTTCTATCTGTAAATCATATCTTTACGATATGGTAACGGTGCCAGAAGGAAAAGTTTGTCAAACTATACTAGATTTGTACAATAGAGATGCTATTGTAGTAGAACCAGCAGGAGCTTTAACAATAGCAGTTTTAGATGACTATAAAGACCACATTAGAAGCAAAAATATAGTTTGTATTGTTAGTGGAAGTAATAATGACATCACTAGAACAGCAGAGATAAAGGAAAGAGCACTTTTATTTAGCAAACTAAAGCACTATTTTATTGTTCGTTTTCCGCAACGTCCAGGAGCATTAAAACAGTTTGTGGTAGAAATACTAGGTCCTAATGATGATATAACACATTTTGAGTATTCAAAAAAATCAAGTAAAGAAAATGCCCCAGCTATAGTTGGTATAGAGTTAAAAAGTGCAGAGGATTTAGAGCCCTTAATAAAAAGAATGAAAACAGAAAATTTCTATGGAGACTATCTAAATGATAAACCAGATTTATTTCAGTATTTAATATAAAAAACACTAATGAGCGATAAACAAAACACTATTCCAGTTGATTTTCAAATAACAGATTTAATACATCAAAAACAATATTTAGTTGATGGAGAGTTAAAAAAATGGGAAGGTAAATCTACAGATGTACTATCTACAATCTCTTCAACAAAAGTATATGCGCCAACTTTATTAGGAAGTGTTCCAGACTTGGGAGAAACCGAGGCTTTAGATGCTTTAGGCGCAGCTTTAAAAGCATACAATAAAGGACAAGGTGCTTGGCCCACTATGCGTGTTAGTGAGCGCATAGAATGTATGGAAATCTTTGTTAAGAAGATGGAAACAAAAAGAGATGAAGTTGTAAAATTATTGATGTGGGAAATTGGAAAATCGTTACCAGATTCTCAAAAAGAGTTTGACCGTACGGTAGAATATATTTACGATACTATCGAAGACTACAAGCAATTAGATAGAAATGCAGCAAAATTTAAAAAAAACGCAGGTGTATATGCGCACATACGTAGAGGACCTTTAGGAGTAGTACTGTGTTTGGGGCCTTACAATTACCCTTTAAACGAAACTTTTGCATTATTAATTCCGGCCATTATAATGGGGAATACAACCATTTTTAAGCCAGCTAAACATGGAGTATTATTAATAACACCATTATTAGAGGCTTTTCAATCTAGTTTTCCTAAGGGAGTGGTAAATATTGTATTTGGAAGAGGTAGAGCAGTAGCAAGCCCTATAATGGCAACTGGTAAAGTAGATGTTTTGGCATTAATAGGAAACAGTAAATCTGCAAATGTATTACAAGACCAACACCCAAAAAGTAATAGACTACGCTTAGTTTTAGGCCTAGAAGCAAAAAATCCAGCTATTGTATTGCCAGATGCTGATTTAGACTTGACTATAGATGAGTGTATCGCTGGAACATTATCTTTTAACGGGCAACGCTGTACAGCTTTAAAAGTAGTATATGTTCATGAAGATATTGTGGATGAATTTAATAAGCGTTTTTCAGCCAAGGTAGATGCTTTAAAATTTGGAAACCCATGGGATGATGGTGTAAAACTTACACCGTTACCAGAACCAGCAAAACCAGCATATATTCAAGAATTAATAGATGATGCTGTAGCAAAAGGAGCAAAAGTATTAAATAAAAAAGGAGGAAAACGTTTAGATAATTATATTATGCCTCCTGTCTTATATCCTGTATCCAAAGACATGCGTGTGTATAAAGAAGAACAATTTGGCCCTATAATACCTATTGTTTCTTTCAAAGATATTGAAGAGCCGTTGGATGATATGGCGGAGTCTAATTACGGGCAGCAAGTAAGCTTATTTGGTAGCGATGTATATGCCTTAGCACCATTAATAGATACGTTGGTGAATTTAGTATGTAGAGTAAACTTGAATAGTTCTTGTCAAAGAGGTCCAGATGTATATCCGTTTACAGGAAGAAAAGATTCTGCTCAAGCAACATTAAGTGTACATGATGCTCTACGATCTTTCTCTATTAGAACATTCGTAGCTTCTAAGGATAATGATTTGAATAATGAAATATTAAAAAAACTACTTGATATGAAATTATCTAATTTCATTAGTACAGATTATATTTTGTAAGTAAGAATCAAGTCTTATGGAAACCTCAATTGGTATTGAGGTTTTTTTCCTTTATTAGGGTGAAAATAACGATAAAGAATACTAAATGTATTTTAAAACGTGTCTTGTCTTTTAAAAATAATTAGGTGTAGACAATCAAATTTATAAGTCATTAATGATTATTTCTTCTTCAAATAATTGATAACCGGCAAAAACACCATTGCCCTTTTCTCCTTTAATGTTGTTTGGAGGGATTATATTTTCGTAGAAAGGGTTATTATTATTTTCTCGATTTGAATAGCTTACAAATAAGCTACGGTATAATATTTCTTCAACATTGGCTATTTTGAGTTGTACCTTGGCGTCTTCAAAAGAAAAAATGTTAGCAACATTAGCTTTAATCCTTATACCATCAGTAAGTTTATCCGTAGCAAACCTTTCAGAACCATAGTCTAGAGCTTTATCATGATTAACGTTTTTTATGTTGTAAACATTACCACCAATAATATGAAAATTAGACTCCCCTAGAATGTCATTAAATGTTGTTACAAGCACTTCTTGTTGGTTATCATTTAGTATTTTATGGGTAGCGGTTCCTATATTTGTGTTTGGGATTTTACATGAAGATGTATAGGTTTTTCCCTCTATTATAATTTTAAAAAGTACTGTTTATCAACAGTTATTAAAAAATTAGATGCAGCAGTTTGATAATTAAAATCTATTTCAGAGTAATCTAAAAACATACTGTTTTGTTCTTTATCAGAAATAGATACTTCCGCATTTTTAATAGCATTTACCTCTAAATTATTTATAGAATTATTGTCTAGTGAAGATGTGGATTTGGATACTCTTATTTTAATAATATTATCCTGAGGAGATATAGTTCCGTTAATTATAACCAAAGATGCATTATCAAATAAATCCTTGCTATTTACTTCTGTATCACAACTGCTACAAAAAAAACAAGAGTGTCAGTAACATAAAATACTTATGTCCTGAGTAAGAATTAAAGCGCTGTTAAAAAACCTTAAAAAGAAGTATATAAATCAGCAAAAGCATCTACTATAATTCCATCTTTAATTATAATTGCTTTATTAAGTTTATTAAGGACTAATTTCCCTGTTAAATCTTCAAAGTTTTCAGCTCTGTATTGTTTACTTCTATCTAATTTTTGAGAATCAACCATATTCAACCATCTTTTTACATCTGTTTTTATATTTATGCCGTAGAAAGTATAATCAATATATTTACTATTTAACGTTTTTATACGCTTTGTAACATTTATAAAATGTCTTTTTTGAGTGCCAGACCAAAAATAAAAAACAGCATTTTTATCTTTACAGATATCTTTAAAAAACACTTTTTTTCCTTCTGCACTGTATACCGTAATGTTAGGAACATCAAGATTAGGCTGTAATTTTTTTATTCCTTTATATAAATTATTTATTTCTGATATATGTTTTTTGTTTTTTGATAGTTTAAAGAATTCGTTTACAATAATTTCATTGTTGGTATTATTATCGTGCGTATTTAATAAATAATCCATGGTGAAATATCTAAATAAATTATCACGTAAATCTTGTTCAACAACTAAGCTATCTATCAATTTTAATTTATGCTTATTATAATGTAATTGTCTTTTGTAAAAATTGTTAGAAGACTCGTGTTTTTTTCTACAATTCATATATGATAAATTACCAAAATGGTATTTCATAAAATTGTAATAGGGTCTATAGTAAGTAAGGCCTTTTTTATCAAAATCTAAATTTCTTCGATAATTATAAAAATTTTCTGGAAGTTTTTCAACCTGTTTTTTACCTGTTTTTTGTTTGTGTTTAAAGGGGTATTTTTCTAAGAAAGAGTAGTAATTATAATCTATATTAACATTGATGATTTCTAAAGATTTTTCAGAAAATTTTTCTTCAGTTTGTAAATCTTTTAATAAACCAAGTTTTATATTTTTTAACGAATCTATTTTAGAAGTAAATTTTTCTGAATCAAGTATATAAAATGAATTTATAAGGGCATTTTCTTGTTCATATGATAGAAATAATTCTAATAAAAAATTATTTACATTTTCTCCAATACCAGAAAAAATGAGGGATTCATCAAAATCAGATGTATTCAAACGAATCATTAAGCTATCACCTTGTTTTAAGTATACGTATTGTAACTCAGGATCATGATCAAAATGATAGAGTCCTTCTGTAATATCATTTAAAGAAAAAGAGAAACGGTTATTGTTATCCAATTTAGATGAATCAATAACTACAGCATCTTTATGTAAAACTACATATTTGCTAGTTGGATTCACAATTTCTCCTGCAAAGAATAAAGATGTAGACTTTTTTTCCTTACTGGTACAGCTTGTGAAAACTGTGAATAAGATAAAATAAAGTAAATTTTTATACATATAAAATTGGTTATGGATGGTACACAAAACTAATAAACTCATAATAGCTCTTCTGTTAATACAGCGTTAAAACTTAAAAAACCTAAAAAATGCTATTTTATAGCTAACATAAGAATGTTGGTTTAAGGGTTTTATTTTCACTATTTTTGCGCAAATTTTAAAAATATTAGTTATGTTGTCTGTATCAAATTTATCTGTCCAATTTGGAAAAAGAGTTCTTTTTGATGAAGTAAATGTTACATTTTCACAGGGGAATTGTTATGGTGTTATTGGTGCTAATGGTGCAGGTAAATCTACATTTTTAAAAATATTAGCAAATCAAATTGATCCTACCTCTGGTCATGTACATTTAGAACCAGGAAAAAGAATGTCTATTCTAGAACAGAATCATAATGCCTATGATGATGTAGCTGTTTTAGAAACAGTAGTTATGGGTAACAAACCTCTTGCTATAATTAAAAAAGAAATGGATGCTTTGTATGCTGATTATGATGATGCAAATGCGGACAGAATAGGGGAATTACAAGTGCAATTTGAAGAAATGGATGGTTGGAATGCGGATAGTTCTGCTGCGGCTTTATTATCTAATTTAGGTATACCAGAGGATTTACATTATACTCCTATGGGGGAGGTAGATTCTAAGTTAAAAGTAAGAGTGTTATTAGCACAGACACTCTTTGGAAATCCAGATGTTTTAATTATGGATGAGCCTACCAATGATTTAGATTATGAAACAATACATTGGTTAGAAAATTTTTTAGCAAATTATGATAACACAGTAATTGTAGTATCTCATGACCGTCACTTCTTAGATTCGGTTTGTACAGATATAGCCGATATAGATTTTGGAAAATTAAATTTATACTCTGGAAATTATACATTTTGGTATGAAAGTAGTCAATTAGCAGCAAGACAACGTGCGCAGCAAAATAAGAAGGCAGAAGAAAAGGCAAAAGAATTGCAAGAATTTATTATGCGTTTTAGTGCCAATGTAGCAAAAAGTAAACAAGCTACTTCTCGTAAAAAAATGCTATCTAAATTAAAGATTGATGATATAAAACCATCAAGTAGGAGATACCCTGCCATTATTTTTGAAAGAGAAAGAGAAGCTGGTGATCAAATACTAAACATAGAAGGTTTATCTGCGTTTTCTGAAGAAGGAGATGTGTTATTTAATAATGTTAGCATTAATTTAGCTAAAGGAGATAATGTAGCCTTAATTTCTAAGGATTCTAGAGCTACAACTGCATTTTATGAAATTATTAATGGGAATAGGAAGGCAAATTCTGGTTCTTTTAACTGGGGAATCACTACCAATCAATCTTATTTGCCAGCAGATAATTCTGGATTTTTTAAAGAAAATATTAACCTTGTAGACTGGTTAAGGCAATGGGCTAAGACGGAAGAGGAAAGAGAAGAAGTACATATTAGAGGTTTTCTTGGGAAAATGTTATTTAGTGGGGAAGAAGCACTAAAAAAATGTACTGTATTATCTGGAGGCGAAAAAGTACGTTGTATGTTAAGTAGAATGATGTTGATGCGCGCTAATGTGGTTATGTTAGATGAGCCTACAAATCACTTAGATTTAGAGAGTATAACGGCGTTTAATAACTCTTTAAAGAATTTTAAAGGTACTGTTTTGTTTACTACGCATGATCATGAATTTGCGCAAACGGCTGCAAATAGAATTATAGAGTTAACTCCAAACGGAACTATTGATAGATATTTAACTTTTGATGAGTATATGTCCGATAAGACTATAAAAGAGCAACGTAAAAAAATGTATACAGTTTAGTTTTTTTCACGAGTAATTTGTAAATAATATACTTGTTTGAGTTTAGGTAGGTTTTTAGGAATAAGCATAAATGATTTATATTATGTGCCAAAATGAATTTGTTTCTAGGTTTTTCTATTTTATTCTTTTAAAAATAGTATTGTAAAATTCTTATTCTTACATATTATAAATTAGGTTAATAGTAATTTAGAGAGACCTATTTTAAGTTGAAGATTAATTATTACATTTTAAAAATAATAGGTAGTAATTAAGAATACTTAATGAGTGTTTTTTCTTATGCAAAATTATCGTATTCGTAATGTATTACGTAAATATTAATTTTTTGTTAATTCCATCTGTTTGGGCTTTCAAAGTGTTTAAAAAATATGCAATAGTTGTACCTTAGCGAAGATTAATGTATTTAATCGGTTTTTTACATATTAAAATGTTTTATGAAGTCCCCCAAAATCTTTTTTTACGCACTATTTGTTGTTTTCAATTTTTGTTTTTCTCAAGAAAATTCTTCTATGAGGATGAATCCAGAAAATTCTATTATAAAGAACGCAGAGGATTCTGGTAATCATACTAAATTACTAGCAGCGGTAAAAGCGGCAGATTTGGAGCTTCTTTTAAATGAAAATGGTCCTTTCACAGTATTTGCACCTTCAGATGTTGCTTTTGAAAAGTTGGATGTCGACACAAAAAAAATGCTGTTAAATCCAAATAATAAAAAAGAATTACATTCAATTTTAACGTATCACATTGTCGCAGGCAATTTGAGTGCATCAAAAATATTGAAAGCGATGTGTAGAGGTAAAGGTAAAGCAACTTTTACTACTGTTCAAGGAGATTTGCTTACTGCTACAATGAAAGGGTTAGATATTGTTTTAAGTGACGGAGAGGGCAATACAGCAATGATTACCACTGCAGACGCTAATCAGTGCAATGGAATCATTCATGTAATTGACAGTGTTATTATGCCTTGTAAAATGTAACTTAGCGCAATTCTGCACTTAATTTACTTTCGTAGTTATTTTGTAGTTTAGACATTATTTTGTCTATCTGCTTATCAGTCAAAGTGCTATTTTGATTTTGAATGGTAAAACTAACTGCATAAGATTTTTTTCCTTCAGCGAGTTTATCTCCTTTGTAGACATCAAAAAGAGAAACATTTTTTAGTAGCTTTCTTTCTGTTTCAAATGCTATGTCATATATGTCTTTAAAACTCACTTTATTATCTAATAATAAAGCAAAGTCTCTTTTTACCTCAGGGTATTTAGGAATGTCTTTAAATAGAATTGTATTCTGTGCAGCTATTTTTATAATCGCATCCCAATTAAAATCTGCATAGAAAACTTCTTGTTTAATATCAAAATTCTTTAATATAGCTTTTTTAACAACTCCAAAACTAACCAATTCTAAATTCGAAGTTTTAAAAGAAATACCTTCGGAAAAAATAGTGTTTTTTGTAGGTGTTGTTTTTGTGTCTTCAATACCTAAACGTAATAGTATATTTTCAACACTAGTTTTTAGAAAGTAAAAATCAGATTTTTTAGAAGGCAATGACCAGCTATTTTCATTTCTATTTCCAGTAATTAACAGCGATAAATGTTTGTATTCCTCTCTATTGTCACCAAATTGATGGTATGTCTTACCAAATTCAAAAAATTTTAAATTTTGGTTTTTTCTATTAATGTTATGCGATATAGCTTCTAACCCAGAAAATAATACAGATTGGCGCATTATAGATAAATCTGCACTTAGCGGATTTAACATTTTTATATTATGCTCATCTTTTATTTCTTCTAATAAAGAATTGTAATTAGTAGTAGTAAGACTATTAGTCATTATCTCATAAAAACCTTGAGAAGAAAGCAAACTGCCTATTACGTTTTGTAGTTTGTAATCTTCAAACTTAGACGTTTGTGCAATAGAGGCATTTAGTTTTTCTTTAAAATGAATATTGTTGTATCCATATACTCTTAAGATTTCTTCAATTACATCCACCTCTCTTTTTACATCAACTCTGTAAAAAGGAATGGTAAGTCCCAATCCAGTTTCCGATACATTATTAACTTTTATTTCTAATGATGTGAGGATAGATTTTATGGTATCTTCTGGTATTTCTTGACCAATGAGTTTGTTTACCTTATCAAAAGTTAAAAATACTTGGTAATCTTCTTCTTTTTTAGGATAAAAATCTATTATTTCGGATGTAATTTCTCCTCCGGTAATTTCTTTTATTAACAATGCGGCTCTACGCAAACTGTACTCCACGTTGTTTATATCAATACCTCTTTCGAACCTAAAGGATGCATCTGTGTTTAGGCCATGTCTTTTTGCGGTTTTTCTAACAGATATAGGGTTAAAATAAGCGCTTTCTAAGAATATTGAAGAAGTATTTTCTGTTACACCAGAATTTAATCCTCCAAAAACACCTGCAATACATAATGGTTTGTCTTCATCACATATCATTAAATCATCGTCGTGTAATTCCCTTTCTACACCATCTAAAGTTGTAAATTTAGTTCCTGTAGCTAATGTTTTCACAGCTATTTTATTTCCTTTTATTTTAGAAATATCAAAAGCATGTAATGGTTGCCCTAACTCATGTAAAACATAATTAGTAACATCTACAATATTGTTTTTAGGTGTTAATCCTATAGCTTTAAGCCTGTTTTTTAGCCAACTAGGAGATGGTTTTACAATGACATTGCTAATGGTTACGCCACAATATCTAGGCGCTAATTCATTATTGGCAACTTCAACGCCTATTTTTAGGGATCTATTATCTATGTTATAGCCGCTAATAGAGGGAGTAATTAATTCTTTCTGAATGTCTTTTTGTAGTAAACCAGCTTTTAAATCTCTAGCTACTCCGTAGTGGCTCATGGCATCTGCACGGTTGGGTGTTAAGCCTATTTCAAATACTTGATCGTTTTCTATTTTAAAAACAGTATTACATGGTGTACCTGGTTCTAAACTATCTTCTAAAACCATAATACCAGAAGCATCTTCACCTATCCCTAATTCATCTTCACCACATAACATTCCGTGACTTTCTTCACCTCTTATTTTACCTTTTTTTATTTTCCAAGCTTCTCCTTCTTTTGTATATAAGGTAGTACCTATAGTTGCTACGGCTACTTTCAAGCCAGTTTTAACATTTGGAGCACCACAAACAATTTGAAGGGGACTATCAAGACCTACATCTACTGTGGTAAGTTTTAATTTATCTGCATTTGGGTGTTGCTCACAGGTTAATACATGACCAACAAGAACACCGTTTAATCCTCCTTTTATAGATTCATAAGTACTTATGCCTTCTACCTCTAAACCTAAATCGGTTAAAAGTTCTGAGGTTTTATCAGCATCCCAGTCAATATTTATAAACTGTTTTAGCCAGTTATAGGAAATTTTCATTGCTTAAATTTAAAGAGCTCAAAGATATGATAATGCAATAAGAAGCCCAACAAGTATTTTGTGTTAGTAATTATTTATTTTTAGTTATAACATTACCAAATGTTCATAATAAGTAATGTGTCCAGAAAAACTTTGTGTATGTTAATTAGGGTTGTTACCACATAAACTACTTGTAATAAGTGTTTTATTTAGAAAGCTTAAGTTAAGAAATTCTTTCAATATCAACTTTGCTTATTTCAATAATAGTTTGAATGTCTTCGTCTAGTACTTCTTTTTTTGTATCAGCAAATTTTAGAAATTCTTGATAGACTACATCTAATTGAAGTTTTGTAAGTTCATACCCAACTTTCTTAGCTCTATATGCTAAAGCAGCTCTACCGCTTCTGGCAGTAAGAATAATAGAAGATTCATCAACACCTACATCTGCGGGGTCCATGATTTCGTAAGTTTCACGATTTTTAATAACTCCATCTTGGTGAATGCCAGAGCTGTGTGCAAAGGCATTAGAACCTACAATTGCTTTGTTTGGTTGCACAGGCATTCCCATTTTACGGGAAACCATTAAACTAGTATCATATAATAATTTGCTATTAATACGAGTGTCTAAATTTAGTGTAGGGTGTTGCTTCATAATCATAACTACTTCTTCTAGCGATGTGTTACCTGCGCGCTCTCCTATACCATTTATAGTACATTCTATTTGCCTGGCACCATTCATAATACCTGCAATAGAATTAGCAGTTGCTAACCCTAAATCATTATGACAATGGCAAGATAGTATTGCTTTGTGTATACCTTTTACGTTTTCACGTAGGTATTTAATTTTTGCACCATATTCTTCAGGTAAGCAATATCCTGTAGTATCTGGTATATTTAGAACTGTGGCACCTGCTTTTATAACTTGCTCACAAACTCTGGCTAAAAACTCATTATCTGTTCTACCGGCATCTTCAGCATAAAACTCTACATCTTCAACAAAAGTTTTGGCATATTTAACGGCATCTACTGCACGTTCTATGATAGCATCTTTGTTGGAGTTAAATTTAAATTTAATATGGGAGTCAGAAGTTCCAATGCCTGTATGTATTCTTGGGCGTTTTGCAAATTTTAATGCTTCAGCTGCAACTTCAATATCTTTCTTTACGGCACGCGTAAGACCACAAACAGCAGCATTTTGTACTAATTTAGAGATTTCTGTTACAGAAATAAAATCTCCAGGGCTAGATACAGGAAATCCAGCTTCAATGATATCTACTCCTAAAACATCTAAGCGCTCAGCAATAACAAGTTTTTGTTGTGTATCCAATTTACATCCTGGAACTTGTTCTCCATCTCTTAGTGTAGTATCAAAAATTTGTACGTTATCTTTACTCATTATATTTGTGTAATTTTAGTAACCTATACGAATATATAGCTAGCGTTATTAACTAGTTTTGGTAGTAAAAAACATTTACAATGTTAAATTACTTTTTACTATAGTTAGTTTGTTGATTATCAATAATTTAAATTATATTTTTTACGATGACAAATACCCATAAAGATGCTTTATTTGTTTTGGTTAAATCACTTTCTAAATCAGAAAAACGTCAATTTAAACTTTACGTTGGTAGGTTAGGGGTAAATACAGATGCAAAATTTTTAGCTTTATTTAATTTATTGGATAAGATAAAAGATTATGATGAAAAGGCTATTTTATTAAGTGGAATTGTAAAAAAGACACAACTTTCTAATTTAAAAGCGCATTTGTATAAGCAAATTCTGGTGAGTCTGCGATTAAACCCTGTAAACCAAAATATTAGAGTGCAGTTAAGAGAGCAGTTAGATTTTGCTACCATTTTGTATCAAAAGGGATTGTATAAACAAAGTCTTAAGATTTTGGATAAGGCAAAAAGTGTAGCTATAGAAAATGAAGAGAAAAATGTTGCCTATGAAATTGTAGAGCTAGAGAAAATAATTGAAACTCAGTATATTACGCGAAGTATTCCAGATAGAGCAGATGAACTTGCATTGCAAGCAAAAGCACTGTCTGCACAAAATGTAATGACCAGTAAGTTGTCTAATCTTTCCTTACAATTATATGGATTGATGTTAAAAGTAGGGTATGTTCGTAATGATGACGATTACAGGGGCGTAAAAGAATATTTTGAAAGTCACCTTCCAAAGTATAAAATTGAAAGTTTAGGTTTTCGTGAAAAATTATGGTTGTACAAGGCACATTTGTGGTACAGTTTCTTGGTTCAAGATTTTTTATCGTGCTATAAATATGCAAAAAAATGGGTAGATTTATTTTATGAGAATAAAGAAATGATTCATCTAAACCCTGTTTTCTTTTTAAAAGGAAATGTGTATTTGTTAGAGTCTTTATTTTACGTAAAATATAGTTCACAATTTAAAGAGACTTTAGAAAAATTAGAAACAATAATTGGTAGTGAAAATTTCCCTAAAAATGATAATATCTCTTCTCTAGCATTCTTATATGTTAATTCCAATAAATTAAACCTACATTTTTTAGAAGGTACTTTTGAAAAAGGAGAGTATTTGGTAAAGATTGTAGAATACGGAATTGCAAAGCATAAAGATCGGATAGATGAACACCATATTATGGTATTGTATTATAAAATTGCATGTCTGTATTTTGGAATGGGAGATAACAAAACATGCATACAGTATCTTAAAAAGATTATTAATAATAAAAATTTAAAAATGCGAGAAGACTTAATGTGCTTTGCTCGGGTTTTAAGTTTAGTTGCTCATTATGAGGCTGGTATGGACTATCATTTAGAAGTGCAATTAAAAAGTACGTATAAGTTTTTATTAAAAATGAATGATTTGCATGCTGTACAAAAGGAAATGATTAAATTTTTGAGAAGTTTAGGAGATATATATCCACATGAACTACGTAATGAGTTTCAGAAGTTGTATAATGAACTTAAGAAATATGAGAATCATCCGTATGAAAAACGAGCATTTTTATATTTAGACATTATTTCTTGGTTAGAAAGTCATTTGCAGGATAAACCAGTAGGGCAAATAATAAGAGAAAAAGCTATGGCTATTACACGATAATTGTATGTTTAAAAACAAGCATTTTTCTCATCTTTTAGAATTAAACATTTCGATGCTTTTTATTAGTACCTCAGGTGCTTTGGGGAGGTATGTAGATTTGCCTGTTTTTGTTACTATTGGAGTTAGAGCTTTATTGGCATTATTTTTTTTGCTATTTTATTGTAAATGGAAAGGAATTTCTTTAAAAATAGCTAAAAAACATATTGGAATTATTTTGATTAGCGGGGTATTAATGGGGGTGCACTGGCTTACCTATTTTTATTCGTTACGCCTCTCTAACGTTGCCATTGGCATGTTGTCATTGTTTACATATCCAGTTATTACTGCTTTTTTAGAACCTATATTGTTAAAAACAAAACTACAGAAAGTGCATTTGTTGTTGGGGCTGTTAGTGTTATTGGGTATTTGTTTTTTGGTTCCAGATTTTGATATTCATAATTCCAATACATTAGCAGTGGCAGTAGGTGTATTTTCAGCCTTGCTTTATGCTTTAAGAAATTTAATTTTAAAAACTAAAGTAGAGACTTATAACGGTTCCATGCTTATGTGTTACCAAATGGGTGTTATTGGTTTTATATTATTACCTACATTGTTTACGGTAGAATTTAATACAGTTTTGTTGCAATGGCAGGGAATTTTAGCACTAGCCTTATTAACAACAGCCATTGGTCATACCTTATTTTTAAATAGCTTTAGACATTTTTCTATAACGACTGTTAGTATTTTAGGAAGTGTACAGCCTGTTTTTGGTATTATTATAGGAGCTATTTTATTGAAAGAAATCCCGGCTATGAATACGATATTCGGAGGAATTTTAATTTTAAGTTCGGTAGTAATAGAGAGTGTGCGCTCCTATAAAAAAGAATAAACTGTTCTGTTATTAAAATAGGGTTTTTATTTTAGACTGCTGCGTTAAATTATTAATAGGCTTATCAAATAATTTTTTTCAGCCACTTCACGTACTTTTGTAGGATCATAATTACTATTAAAATAAAGAAAATAAATTTTAAGGATATCGTTATTGTGTCTGAGTATTTCTTTAACTGAGTTCTTTTTCTCACGAATAGCAATTACATTGAGCTTAAGATTATCGTTCTTACGAAAAACCTGAATAAGTTGGAACCTGCAATGCCATTCATTTATTTGTTGAAAAATCAACTTTAACAGCTTTAGTGCTTGGAAATTATATGTATCGTAAATCTTCTGTAGTTCCAATTAGCGTATTAATTTAGGGGAAATGTCACAGAATTACGAAAATAAATAGGGAAATCTAATGGTTTTTATTCACTTGTTGTTTTTATGTGTATTGTAGAAAGTATTGATAGGGTTTAACTACCACAGAAAATAGTAGCAGCAAGGCTTAAAGGGAATGTTGGTTTCTTAAGCGTGGTTTCGTGTTTTGTTGTAAGCGCTAAAAAATCACAAACAATCTTTCCAGATAGAGTCATTAGGAGGAGTAGCTATAATAGTAATAGGTTCTTTTTTTACAGGATGAATAAAAGAAAGAGTTCTTGCGTGTAAATGAATACTGCCGTCCTTATTGCTGCGGTCTGCCCCATACTTTAAGTCACCCTTAATATGGCAACCAACAGCGGCTAATTGTGCTCTTATTTGATGATGACGCCCTGTTTTTAAATCTATAGAAAGCAAAAAGTAGTTATCTAGTTTTTTTAAGATTTTATATTCTAAAATAGCTTTCTTACTATCTGTAACTTCATTCTTATGAGCATAGGACTTATTCTGTTTGGTATTTCTTATCAACCAATGAATAAGTGTATCTGTTTCTTTTATAGGTTTTTGTTTTATTACTGCCCAGTAAGTCTTTTTAGCTTCTTTTTCGGCAAATAATTTGTTTAACCGCGGTAATGCTTTAGATGTTTTTGCAAAAACTACAATACCAGAAGTAGGTCTGTCTAATCTATGTGCAACTCCTAAATATACATTTCCTGGTTTGTCGTATTTTATTTTGATGTATTCTTTTACAACATCACTTAAAGGAGTATCACCCGTTTTGTCTCCTTGTACAATATCTCCAGCTCTTTTGTTAACAGCAATTAAGTGATTGTCTTCGTAGATAACTTGAAGATTCTTAGCTGTAGAATGTTTTGTGTTTTTATTGTTAGACATTTTAGATTGTTAGGTTACTGGGTTTCCCAATTGTTAGACACCTTATATTCAATTAATAAACGCAACAGATTTTAAGTTTTAGTAATAAAATCCCACGATTCTTTAAATTTGCCTAGACAGATTTAAAGAATCGTGGGAAGCTAAAAAGGTTCTATTTTTAGGTCGTCTGAACTTAAAAAACAGATAGTCCATTTAGTATTACCCCAAAGGTATGAAATTTACTATTCTCAAAAACAAGGAATCAGTTATATTGATATCGCTAAAAGTATAGGTGTACACAAATCTGCTATATCCAGGTAGCTTATACTTAATTCTGATAATAGGAATGTAATTTACAAAGTTACGTTGGCTCAAAAAAAATTAGAAGAAAGGCAGTTTAATAAACTTAAACACATAAGATTTACTAAAGAAATTTAAGATTTTGCTATTTATTGGCTAAAGGAAGATTATGGTCTGGAAGTGATTGTTGAAAAATACAAGAAGTTAAATGTTGAAGTACCTATTTTTATTGGCACATTTTTTTTAAGACTATAAAGATTAGGTTTGAATTATGAAAAATGAGTTAATAAAGCGAATCAAGAGTTAAATATTAGTGTTATAAATGCAGCAGCTAATCTTCCATAAATATATAAATTTATCGCTTTTGCAGACCTTACTTTACGGGCTTTTTGTATAGCTGCTTTTTCAATAATCCAACTCAATAAATATTCATGAGCAAATTATACCGTTGTTAAAAAATTTAGACGTTAGAGCAAGAAAATGGGAGTATCCAACTCCATGACTTTACTCATGATGTTGGACTTTTTTGATGCAAATAATCTTTCTCCAAAAGAGTCTATTGGTCCAACAGTACATATGCTGGAAAACCTGATTAAAAAACGAGTGAGTGCCGTTATTGCTATTTTACGAGATATGGAAAAGAACCAAACCAGACCAACAGTTGCTATGATGCAATCACTTTTTGAAGAAGTAGAATCCAAAAATAAACCGCTAATGGTAGAAAAGAAAAATACTGAAAAAAAACAAAAAGTACATTTAGCAGGAAAGCAAAATAAGAATAATGAATTATAAAATTAGAAAGTATGTACATCACCATCACACCACAAAAATTAGGAGGTTCGTATTCGCAAAGTGTAGCTGATTATGTTGATTATTTAGAAAAAGAAAACCAGATATGGAGCATTTTTTTAATCAATATGGAGATGAAATAAGAGCAAAAGAAGTTGTCAAAAAAATTGATGGGAACACCGCAAAACTTAAAAAGATAGAACCTAAATTTTATTTCATTACCATAAGTCCTAGCAAGTATGAGTTAAAACAATTACAAAATAGCACAAATATTTAAAAGCCTATACCCGTGAGCTAATGAAAGACTATGTAGCATCGTTCAATAGGGAAATCAATGGCAGACCCATAACTGTTGATGATATAAAATATTATGCTAAAATAGAACACCAACGCAAGTTTAAAGGAACAGATATACAGGAAAAAGAGAATCAACCTTATGCTACAAAAATACTTAGACTAAAACAGGAGATTCGAAAAATTGAAAACGGTAAACTTGAGAGCAATATCTAAAAACTAAAACAGAAAATCAATCAGCTAGAAAAAGAAGCTCCACATCAACAAAATGGAAAAAGAATAGTTCAAGGGATGCAAAAAGAAGGCAACCAAAGCCATATTCATATCATAGTCAGTCGTAAGGATGCCTAAAACTCGGTAAGTCTTTCCCCAGGAAGCAAATACAAAGCTTCGGATGTTATTATGAATGGTAAGAACATAAAGCGTGGTTTTGATAGAGATACATTTTTTACAAATGCTGAAAAGACATTTGATACCCAATTCGGATACAAAAGGAATTATGCAGAATCCTCCAAGAAGGATTTTATTAAAAATCCCAAACTCTATTTTTCTGTATTGATGGGGTTGCCAACGAATGAAAAAGCCATCGCATCTAAAATTTCAGGAAAGTCAGGAGTACCCATGATGAACATTACAACTAATAAGGTTCAGTTGGCAGTCAAAGCTATTAAGATACTTAAAAAAGGTGTGGATATTGCCATTAAATCAAATTCTATTGGCATATGAGTTGGTCACTGGCACATATCATTTTTTATATTGTAGTTCCCTTACTTTTGTTGGTGATAATCTTGTATGTATTTCTCCACTCGGAACAATCCAAAAATTTGGATGATAAATACAAAGTTCAATTCAAAGTCAAATCTGGAAAATTCCAAATTGAAAATATCAAATGAGGAGCATCCGTAATTGGTTCGGCAGGTAGTGGCAAAACAGAAAGTGTTGTTTTTAATTTTTTAAGACATTTTAGTGAACATTTGTTTTGCGGAGTCATTCACGATTACAAGAATTTTGAATTAACTGAAATAGCATTTCCACTTTTTAAAGTATTTAAAATTCCTTTTTACATTGTTTCATTCGATGATATTTACCATCGCGTAAATCCAATAGCACCTCGCTATATGGAAAACGAGGAAAGTATTAACGAGGTTTCAAGAGTATTGATTGAGAATTTATTAGAGCAAAAAGAATCTGGTAGTACAGGAATAACAAAATTTTTTACTGATGCTGCCGAGGGATTGATTAGCGGATTGATATGGAAATTAAAAACGTCCTATCCTAAATACTGTACGCTCCCTCATTTAATAGCCATATATCAACTTTTAGACACAGAAAGCCTCATTGCATTTTTAGAAAGTAATACCACCTCTAGAGCTATGGCAAGTGCTTTTATAAGTGGTAAAGATTCTGATAGACAGACCGCAGGGGTTAAAAGTACCTTGGCTAATGCATTTAAAAAGATAAGTACGCAACGCATTTTTATGGCACTATCAGCTGATGAAGTACCATTGGATATTAATACCCAAGAAAAACCAGGAGTGATATCTGTTGTAAATAACCCCAAATACGAAACTGCTTATTCCCCAATTATAGCAACTATTATTCATACGATTACTAAGCAAATGAGTGTTCGGAATGCGAACCCTTCATTTTTGATGATGGAAGAAGCTCCTACTATTCGGTTGTTGAATATGCATCGTATTCCTGCTACGTTACGCAGCTATAATATTGCTACCGTCTACGTGATGCAGGACAAGATTCAGAATGATATGATGTACGGGGATAAGGCAAGTAAAGCTATTTTAAGTAATCTATCTTATCAGTTTTTCGGTAAAGTAAATGACCCCGACACAGCAAAATATTATGAACGCTTTTTTGAAATCATTAGAAAAGAAACTACGAGTGTTAACCGAGGTCATAACCTTAATTTTGATACTCGAATTCGAATTACCAAAGGAGAGCGTGAAGTGTCTAAGATTAGATCTGAGGTGTTTTTTCGTTTCAAACAGGGTGAGTTTATAACCTTTGCTGATGGTAGGGATAGAAAAGTACAATTTAAACAACAACTAATCTATAAAACGCTTCCAGTAAGAAAGAAGCGTTATAGTATAAATGATTTACAACAAAATTTTGAACGAATTCATAAGGGAGTTCAATCTATATTTGGGATTTAAGTATTATAAAAGTTGATTATTTACAAGATTATAATAATGACTTTTCTTATCTAATAATTCGTTATGAGTTCCTTCTTCTAATATATTTCCTTCATCTAAAACTACAATTTTGTCTGCATTTTTTATTGTACTAAGACGATGCGCTATAACTACAACCGTTTTGTTTTCAGTAGCAGAAATAAGGTTGTTTATAATTATGCGTTCGTTCTCTGAGTCTAATGAATTTGTTGCTTCATCAAAAAATATAAAAGAAGGATCTTTATATAAAGCTCTTGCAATAAGTAATCGTTGTTTTTGTCCTTGACTTAAACCTTTTCCTTGACTACCAATTAAAGTTTGATATTTTAAAGGTTGTGACTCTATCCAATCTTTAATATTAGCAATATCAACTACATCATTCAGCCTTTCAATATTTACTTGTTGTTGTGTTTTTAAAACAATATTATTCAATATAGTATCATCAAAAATGTAACTGTCTTGCATAACAACACCACAATCTTCTCTCCAATGATAATCAGAGATAGATTCTAAACTTGTATTACCTATTTTTACCTCTCCACTATTGGGCTGATATAATTTAAGTAATAATTTAAGTATGGTTGTTTTTCCACTACCACTAGCACCTACGATGGCTGTAGTGGATTTATATGGTATTGTTAAATTAATTCCCTTTATAATGTTTTCTGAAAACTCACTTTCATATTTAAATTAGCCATCCCCCGAAAATCATTTAACACTATGTCTTATAGCTTGATTTTACTGGTGTTTCGCGATTGTTTAAAATAGGAAAACTGTTTGAAAAGTTGTATTTTGTAGGTGCAAAAAAACA
>Ga0114952_1000473_pt1 | contig 42392 bp, 43 predicted proteins | sample SidtaG_2_FD_87303 | JGI IMG/M metagenome (GOLD analysis project Ga0114952, IMG submission 87303) | Marine algal microbial communities from Sidmouth, United Kingdom - Sidmouth_Asex2 metaG | ecosystem: Host-associated > Algae > Red algae > Unclassified | place: Sidmouth, United Kingdom | collected...
CGCATGCAATTCGGTAAATGAAGGAGTTAAAAAAATAAGAAGCAAACTACAAACAGAAATAAATTTCGAACAAGACTTATTTTCTGTGAAAAATTAAATGTTAAGCCTGTTTATAATACATGATAAGTTAATTTATAAAAATCCGTAAAACTTTCGGACGGCAGTGGCTTTAGTTGTAAAATTTGTGTTCGTATTCAAATTAAAAAGACTAAAAAATTAGTGTATTAATATAATATTCGGAATATATTTAATAGATGATAATTTATCAATAAATACATATTTGACTAGTATGATTAATTTTAATACATAAAAAGTGTTAATCCTTTTTGTAAATTTTTTAAACAAAATATTTTTCACTACAATTGCAATTATTAATAAAGAAATAGGTTTAAGTTTTAACATTTATATCTTATGAAAGAATATGAAGCTGCAATAAACGAATATTATAGTTCTTTTGAAATCAACAGTTTGCTCTATTGCTGGGATATATACAGTTCGTATTTTGATAAATTGTGTTTAAATTATAATGATATTAGAGTTTTAACCAATTTGGCCGAAACTAATAAATGGACACATATATTAGATTTGGATATGGAGCTTTTGCACAAAAAGCAAGTTGTTGTAGTAACTGATGCAAAGTTAAATATTGTTCATGCTACACAAAACATATATGATATGAATGGGTATAAGCCAAAAGAAGTTATTGGGTATAAGCCAAAAATGTTTCAAGGGAAAGATACAAGCAAAGATACAATTGCATATATTTCAGAAGCAGTTGCAAATAAAATCTCTTTTGAGGCAATTGTATTAAACTATAGAAAAGACGGAACTCCTTATAATTGTTATATTAAAGGGTTTCCTGTTTTTAATAATAAAGAGAAGTTAATTAATTTTATAGCTTACGAAAGAGAAGTAGCTTGAGTTCTATGAAATTCAAAAAATAAAAGCGGCATCTAAAAATTTTAAATGCCGCTTTTGTATGTGATAATTGGTGATATTATATTTCAGTAACTCTAAGTGTGTTTACCATTCCTTTTGCTTTGATAGGCATAGCTGCTAAACTAATAACCATATCTCCTTTTTCTAAGTGACCACTCTCTAAAGCCATTTTATTTACATCTTCTACGGTGTCATCTGTAGAAACATACTTGTTATAATAGAAAGCTCTTACTCCCCAAAGTATATTTAACTGAGTTAAAATTCTTTTATTAGATGTAAAAACCAAAATATCAGCACTTGGCCTCCATGCAGATACTTGGAAAGCAGTATAACCACTATTTGTTAATGTAGAAATAGCTTTAGCTCCAATCTCATTAGCCATTATTGCTGCATGATAGCAAACAGATTTTGTTATGTATCGCTTTGTTTTGATGTGTGGTGGTTCGTGAGGAACTTTAATTAATTCAGACTCTTCTACAGTTCTTAAAATGCTAGACATTTTTTCAATTACTTGTACTGGGTAGTTACCAACAGAAGTTTCACCAGACAGCATTACAGCATCAGCACCATCCATTACAGAGTTGGCAACATCATTTACCTCAGCACGTGTTGGTGTAAGGCTAGTAATCATGGTTTCCATCATTTGAGTGGCAATGATTACAGGAATTCTAGCTTTTTTAGCTCTCAAAACTAATTGCTTTTGTATTAGAGGTACTTCTTGTGCGGGAACTTCTACACCTAAATCACCTCTAGCAACCATAAGGCCATCACAGTAAGAAACAATTTTATCAATATTTTCTACAGCTTCTGGTTTTTCAATTTTAGCTATAATTGGAATTTTTTCATCTGTATGTTCTTTTATTAGATTTTGAAGATCTATTAAATCTTGGCTAAAACGAACAAAAGATAATGCTATCCAATCTACTTTCAGCGAGATGGCAAAAATAGCATCTTTAATATCTTTTTCTGTAAGCGCAGGAAGAGATATGTTTGTATTGGGCAGGTTAACTCCTTTTTTGGATTTTAAAGGACCCCCTTGTATTACTTTTGCTAGTACTTCATTTTCTTTGTTAGTTGAAATTACCTCAAACATTAATTTTCCATCATCTAAAAGAATGTTTTCCCCAGGTTTTACATCTCTTGGGAAAGAAGCGTAATTCATATATACTCTTTCTGCATTCCCTTCAAAAGGTTCTCCTGTTACAAAAGTTATTTCGTCACCTGGAGCAACTACTATTTCTTCTGCCATAACACCAACTCTAAGTTTAGGACCTTGTAAATCTCCCAGAATTGATACATGAACACCAAGCTCATCGTTTAATTCACGTATCATACTTATACGCTCAGTAACATCGTTATAGTCTGCATGAGAAAAGTTTATTCTGAAGACATTTACACCTGCAAGAATCATATCTCTCAACACTTCTTTTTTACTGGTAGCAGGTCCTAGAGTTGCTACTATTTTAGTTTTTTTATCGCTTGGCATTCTATTAAAAAATTAAATTATTTTTAGATTTTAGCTTTGTTACTTCAATTGAATATGCTGTTACTATTTCTGGTAGCGTTAAAAGCTTTTTTAAAATATGTTGAGCTTTTAATTCTTGTTCAATTTTTAAAAAGTAATCGACCTCTTTATATTCGGGTACCAGATAATGAGTTGTAAATACCAATTCATTATTAAATAGACCTTCCTGTTTGTTTGTCCCTCTTTTTTTGCTAGTATTTGTCATTAATGTCCAACTAGCATCATTTAATTCATCTTTCCATTCAAAAAATGGGAAAGACACGTTTTTAGAAATATCCAAATCAATATTATTTCTAGATAATTTGGAATTTAGATATTTGTTAATCACATATGCAATTGTATAATCTTCCAAACTACTGTGAATAGCAATAAGGTCATATGTACTTTCATAAAAATCTTCAGAAATTTTGTGTATTGCCGACATATCCTTTTATGAATCACCAAATATATAATTAAAAATGAAGTTAGCCTAGTGCTATTCTGGGATTAAATGAAACGTTTTTTACGAAAACGTTTGAATTTAACAAATTTCTTATGATTTGTCTATTTTATTTTGCAAAGCAAAATAAGCTCTTTTAGACGCAGTTTCTTCAGCCTTTTTTTTAGAGGTTGCTCTTGCTTTTGCAATGATAGAATTTTCAATATAAAGTTTTACAGCAAAATGCTTTAATGCATCGTTACCTGTGTCCTCATATACTTCATAATTAAATTCCTTTTTTTGTTTTTGACACCACTCAATAACAAGACTTTTGTAGCTTATTACTTTGCCTTCTAACTGCTCTATATTTACATAGGGTTTTATAACCCTTTCTTGTAAAAATTTTTCACAATACTTATGGCCTCTGTCTAAATATATAGCTCCAACTAGAGCTTCAAAAACATTTCCATGGATATTATTTCCAAAATGTGATTTTGGAATTCTACTCTCTACAAATAGGATTAAATTTAAATCTTTGCCTAGTTCGTTAAGGTGTTCTCTACTTACAATTTTAGAGCGCATTTTGGTAAGGTAGCCTTCGTCTCCAGTAGGCACTTCTGTGTATAAATATTTAGAAATAATAGTTCCTAGTATCGCATCTCCAAGGAACTCTAATCTCTCATAATTCATTGGATTGCCATTTACATCTTTTTTATTGGCAGACCTGTGCAAAAATGCTTTTTTGTATACTTGAATGTTTTTAGGTTTAAACCCTAAAATTTTTCGTAAACCCCAAAAAAAATCCCCACCCTCTTTAGAATGGGAATTAAATAAGTTTAAGGGGAAATTCATATATTAATCTAGTTTTTTTAACACAATACAAGCATTGTGTCCGCCAAACCCAAAAGTATTACTCATTGCTACCCTAACATCTCTTTTTTGCGCTTTGTTAAGCGTTAGATTTAATTTAGGGTCAATATTTTCGTCCACTGTTGTATGGTTAATTGTTGGTGGTACAATACCGTGCTCCATAGCTAAAATAGAAGCTATGGCTTCTATAGCTCCTGCAGCGCCCAATAAATGACCTGTCATAGACTTGGTAGAATTTATATTAATATTGGCAGCATGATCACCAAATACTTTAGATATTGCTTTTAATTCTGCAACATCTCCTAAAGGAGTAGAGGTGCCATGTGTATTAATAGCATCAACATCTTCAGGTTTTAAACCTGCGTCTCTTAAGCAGTTCTCCATAACTCTAACAACACCATGTCCTTCTGGGTGTGGTGCAGTCATGTGGTAGGCATCACTGGATAAACCCCCACCGGCAACCTCAGCATATATTTTTGCTCCTCTTGCTATTGCATGTTCGTATTCTTCTAAAATTAAGGCGCCAGCTCCTTCTCCTAAAACAAAACCATCTCTGGTGGCATCAAAAGGTCTAGAAGCTGTTTCCATACTTTCGTTTCTAGTAGATAACGCGTGCATAGCTCCAAAGCCTCCCATACCAGCAATAGTAACGGCAGCTTCACTGCCTCCAGATACAATAACATCACAATGACCTAAACGTATATAGTTTAAAGCATCTATCATTGCATTTGCAGAAGAGGCACAGGCTGATACTGTTGTGTAGTTTGGCCCCATAAAGCCATGCTTTATAGAAATATTACCAGGGGCAATATCTGCAATCATTTTAGGAATAAAGAAAGGGTTAAATTTTGGAGTGCCATCACCAGCAGCAAAGTTTAGTACTTCGTTTTGAAAAGTTTCTAAACCACCAATCCCTGCTCCCCATATAACACCAACGCGGTATTTATCTATTTTTTCTAAATCCAATCCAGAATCTAATATGGCCTCATCAGAAGAAACAAGAGCATATTGCGCAAACCTATCTAGTTTACGTGCATTTTTTCTATCAAAGTGATCTAAAGGGTCGAAATTTTTTAGTTCGCAAGCAAATTTAGTTTTGAACTTCTCACTATCGTAATAAGTGATAGGGGCAGAACCACTTTTGCCGTTTACTAATCCATCCCAATATTCTTCAATATTGTTACCTATTGGCGTTAAGGCGCCTAAACCAGTAACTACAACTCGCTTTAATTGCATTGAACTATATTTTTTATATTTTTAATATCTAATGTAATGTAAAAAAAATATCCATGCGGAACTAATACCGCATGGATAATTTATAATCTTGTGCAAGAAAGCATAATTACTTTGCTTCTTCGATATAACTTATTGCTTGACCAACTGTTGCTATATTTTCGGCTTGATCATCTGGGATTTGAATATCAAATTCTTTTTCAAATTCCATAATCAATTCAACAGTGTCTAAAGAATCTGCTCCTAGGTCGTTTGTAAAGCTTGCTTCCGCTACTACTTCATTTTCATCAACACCTAATTTATCAACGATAATAGCTTTTACTCTTGATGCAATGTCTGACATAATAATATTAGTTTTAAAAATTTAATTGGTGGCAAAAATAAAAAACTTTAGATTAATAACACTATCTGTCGTTAAAATGTATCGTTTTTTAATTGATTTTATCTCAAGAATGTTAATTTAGCCCATAAATACAGCACAAATTAGCTATAAAATTTTATGAAAAGTATTGTTCTTTTTGCTTCAGGATCGGGTTCTAATGTGGAAAACATAAGAAATTATTTCAAAAGCGACCCAAATGTTACCATTTCTTGTGTTTTTACGAATAAAAGAGATGCTAAAGTTATTGATAGGTGCAACAGGTTGGGTATAAATGTTTTATTCTTTAATAGGAATGCATTTGTAAACACGGATTGTGTATTGGATATTTTGAAAAAATTTAACCCAGATTTAATTGTTTTAGCTGGATTTTTATTAAAAATTCCCGAAAAATTCGTTCATTCTTTTCCAAATAAAATAGTGAACATTCACCCTGCATTGTTACCAAAATATGGAGGAAAGGGAATGTATGGTATACATGTTCACGAGTCTATTAAAGAAAATAAAGAAGAAGAAACTGGGATTACCATACATTATGTAAATGAGAATTATGACGAAGGAGCAATTATTAAACAAGTTAAAACACAAATTTTACCCGAGGATAGTGCGGAAGATATAGCGCATAAAGTACATGAATTGGAATATGAATACTTTCCTAAAGTGATTAATGAGTTACTTAATGGATAAAGCACAGGTACATATATATACAGATGGAGCTGCTCGTGGTAACCCTGGGCCTGGAGGTTACGGAATTGTTATGGAGTGGGTAGGAAAACCTTATAAGAAAGAATTTGCAGATGGGTTTAAGCATACGACGAATAACCGCATGGAGCTTTTGGCGGTTATTGTTGCATTGCGCAAATTAAAAAATAACGGAACCAATGTTATTGTATTTACAGATTCTAAATATGTTGTAGATGCTGTAGAAAAAAAATGGCTAGAACGTTGGGTGAAAACAAATTTTAAGGATAAAAAAAATCCTGATTTATGGAAAATGTTCTTGGTGGAGTATAAAAAACACGACGTTTTTTTTAAATGGATAAAAGGACATAATAATCATTTGCAAAACGAACGATGTGATGCTTTAGCCGTAGCAGCATCAAAAGGGAAAAATTTAAAAGAAGATTCTGGTTTTGTTCCTAATAAGAAGTAATTTAGGGAAGTTGTTGGGCATTGTTTTTAAAATTAACCAGTGCAATTGCCCACACATAATCCCTATCATGAGAAATACTTAAAGAAATATCCAAGTTGTTTAATGCTGGATTGTGGAGTATACAAGTTGGTTTGCCTGCGGGTCGGTTTCTTGTAATTTCAATTTTATTAAAGGCTACTGTAGCATCAGGTAACAGTTGCTTAACAGCTTTGTAAACAGCCTCTTTGGCAGAAAAAGTAGATGCAAACCGTAATTTAGGTGTTTTAAACTTATTTGCATATTCTTTTTCTGTAGATGTAAATACTTTTCTAATAAAAACATCATTTAGCGTAGTGTAAAAATCGGGTAAAAACAAAACATCATTGCCAACTTTATAGGCTGTATTTTCTTGTAACATATTTATTATAATCGCTTCCAGTTTAATCATGCTTCGTTGGTAGCAATAGCCATAATATTTAATCCGCCATCTATATAATGTAGGTTACCAGTGGTTCCTTTAGAAAGATCTGAGAAATAAAATAGTGCACTATTGGCAACGTCATCTGCGGTTATATTACCTAATGGAGCTGAGAGTTTTCCCATTTTCCGTAATTTCCGCACGCCTTTAATTCCTCCAGCAGAGGTTGTCATTACAAGTCCTGCTGATACTGCATTTACTCTAATGTTGGATGCTCCAAAAAACCAAGCAAGGTACTTAACCATATTCTCTAGTGCTGCCTTGTTTATAGACATTCCTGCGTAACCTGGTAATACTTTTTGACTAGCTTGGTATGATAATGTTAAAATAGAGGCGTCTTCTGCTAGTAAAAGTTTACTTTGTTTGCATATTCTCATAAATGAAAAGGCACTAATATTAAACGAATCCATAAAGTCCTCAAAAGGGATGTCTATAAACTCAGGAGGTGTTTCTTTTGTTCCTGGCTGCACCGTACACATCACTTTGTGATTACCATATGCAACACCATGAAGCAAATAATCTATTTGACTCCACTTTCCTTTTAAAGAAAGAATAATAGCTTCTACTTCTTTGTCCTTTCTAATATCGCAACCAAATACTTGTATGGGTAAATTGGCGACCATTTTATTTACAACGGCAACATTTTCATGAGCTACGCTTAGCGCTACATTGCATTTACTTTCTAATAATTTTAGTGCAATAGACCAAGCAATACTACTATCATTTCTTACTCCAAATAGTAAAGCGTTTTTTCCTGTGTTATTAATCATAGTATTTAATCTTTTGAAATAGCCATAATACTATTAGTTCCTCCAAAACCATAATTAAGACAAACAATTTGGTTGATTGCTTTTTCTAGTGTTTTTTGAGGTAGTAAATGACGATAAGCAGCTATTGGTTTTTTTGGGCCTTTCCAATCTTCTTTAGATTGAAATGTTTCTAATTCGTCTTTAAGAGAGTCGCTATTTAAGCAGGGCGAAACCTTTTGATTTTTTAGCATTAATAATGCAACTATAACTTCTACGGCACCCGCCGCTCCAAGCATATGTCCAAATTGAGATTTGGGAGCGCTTACATGGTAACCTTTATCTCCAAGCTGCCCTACAATACTAAATAACTCTACCGCATCTCCTGTAATGGTAGATGTTCCATGGGCTTTTACAACATCTGGGTTAACGTACGTTTGTTTTCGCAAACCTTCCCATAATCGATATTGACCATCATAGGATGGTGCAAACATATCTCCGCCACCGTCTGAATTGTTGAAGTAGCCATCAATAACTCCTAAAATATTAGCATCTCTTGCTCTTGCTTGGTCGTAATTTTCTAGCGCTACAATTCCGCACCCAAAAGAACAAACAAATCCGTTACGGTTTGCATCATAAGGTCTGGAGCTTTTTTCAGGACTAAATTTTGTGCTTAATACATGCATAGCATCAAAACCCAAAAGTGTTTCAAGGGCAGTGCCTTCTGTGCCGCCTGCAATTACTCTGTCTTGAATGCCAAATGCAATTAATCTATACGCATATCCAATACTCCCTAGTCCAGTTGCACAGGCAGAGCCAATAGATTCGCACACGCCTTTATTTTTAATCAAACAAGATACATTTGCTGCGTCTCTATAAATCATTGATCTAGATACATTTGTTGTGCCCAAGGCTCTAGACTTTTTGTTTTTATCAAAAAATAAGCTCCATACTTTTCTAGAAACTTCATTCCCACCGCTTCCTGTTCCTATTACTACACCTGTGGCTTCAGATTCTACTTGAGATTTAGTCCATCCGGCATTTTTAATAGCTCCTAAACTAGCTTTCATTGCCCACGCACTTCCTAGGTCGCTTGTAGAAAGGTTGGTGTTTGGAATAATACCATTAGCGTCTTCAAAATCTATTGGGTAATCATCTGATAGCCCATTGTTAAATTTTTTAAAGCCAGATTCTTCCAGTGTGATATATCCTGAAGCTTTGCTTCGTATTCTTTTTTCATATGGTGTTATAGAATCCCAGTTTCTAATTAAGCTTTGGTCACTAAAAATCTTAGATTCAAATTCTTTTATATCATGACAGTTTGGGAAAACGCCATCCATACCCACAATAGCAACTTTATTCATAATACAGATTTTTTCATGTGACTAATTATGAGAATATATTAGGCTTTATTTAAAGCTTCTTCTATTAAATCTATTGTTCCTTTTACCGAAGAACCTAAATCATCTATATCATCATCATCAAATTCCACATCAAATTTATTTTCTGCCTTTGCTATAATGTTAATTAACTCAGTAGAAGGAGCCTCTAAATCTGTAATAAAATCGGTGTCTTCTGTGATACTTTTTAATTTTTTTGAATCTACTTGTGGTGTGTTTTCAAGAATTTCTACTAACCCATTTAAAATTTCTTCTCTTGTCATGATTACTTTGGTGTTTAATTATTAGTTGTTAATTGTTGTGTTCTTTATTCCTCTTCCCATTAAATTCTTAAATTCTGATACTTCTTCAAAATTAGACGGGGTTTTATTTTCAGAAAAATCTGCATCACTATAGTTTTTATAATAAGCCTTTAGGTCAAAACCATCAGGGACCTTATAAATTTTCCCTGTAGCTGTCATTTGTCTAAATTTATAATCTACAAAATGAGCGTGAATAATAGCTGTTTCTCCCAGTTTTATAAAAGACTTGCAAATAGCTTGGCCCATGCTAAGAAAAACAAAATTGTATTTTTCATAAAGTTCAGGAAAAGACATTTCTTTTTTTACACAAGATATAAAAGCATTTCCAGCAACTACACTGGCTTGTCCTAAGGCTTCAATTTGATCTGCGCCTCTAAATATGCCAAAATGGTCATTAGTATCTTTTTCCTTTATGGTGTAACTAGCTATAACACCTAATTTAGGATGATGCCATAAAAATTCGTCTAAATATATTTTAGAAGGACCGTGAGGTAGTGCAATATCTGGTGAAATTCCCACTAAACTTTGCATGCTATTTATTTTCTTCATCCTCATAAAAATTTATTGCTTCATTAATCCAAGAATTGGTATCTGCTTTAACTTTATCCCATTCTGGAGTATAATACTCTGAGGGTTTCCCTTCTGGTACGCCTAATTCTTCTCGTTTAAAAAAGCCAACTTTATGTTCTCCAAATCTATATATAATATTATCCGGATGGTTAATAGACATATGTCCATCAAAAAAAACAACATTTTTCTTCTTTAGAAAACGCTTTACGTTTAAATGAAAATAAATGGCTTTTGTAGTGGGTAAAACTTGCCCTGAGTATTCAAAAGAACCACTTAATGCACGCCCTCTACCAGTAACTTCACATGAACCGGCTGCCCACATTCCGCCAAGTTGAGCAAATGCATCTTGCCCTTGAGAACCAGGCATAACGGGGTCTCCTAAAAAATGACACCAAAACCAAGGATCGTTTTGCGAAACTTGATAACTCGCCTTAGCGTATCCTTTTCCATATTTGCCTGTGTTTTTTACATAGCATAATTCTGCTTTATCAAAACATTGCATATATTTTTGTGGAATAGAGAACCAATCACCTCTATTGTGGAGGTTATTTTTTTTTGCAAGGGCAATTTGCCACGGATGCGATTTGGTGGAAATCAAATGAATGTCTTCTGAGTCTAAATATGCAATATCTGTAGGCCATTCTGTTAGTTTCATACGTAGCTTTTTGGTTAGGATAATATAATATTACACAATTCCTCCGTTTACGGCAATATTAGTTCCATTAATATAAGAGGCTTTATCAGATAAGATAAATTCTACGGTATTTGCGATATCAGCAGGGTTTCCTAAATATGCAGATGGAATCATTTCCAAGTATTTATCTTTTACTTCTTTCGTAAGTTTTTGTGTCATATAAGTATCTATAAATCCAGGGGATATTGTTACAGCACGTATTTTATGATTTTTATCAATAGCTGTTATTTCTTTCGCTATTGATTTAGTCATTACAGTCATTGCAGCTTTTGTCATAGAATAGACTACTTGGAATGCATTTCCTGTTTCTCCAACACAAGACCCTATATTAATTAAGACACCTTTTTTGTTTGCAAAAAATATTTTTAAAGCCGTTTTTGAAATTAGTAAGGGGGCTTTTATGTTCACATTTATCATATCGTCCATACTGTTTAGAGATTGAAACATTAATGGTTTATCTATGGCGATACCTGCATTGTTAACAATGCCGAATAAAGGCTTTCCTGCTATTTTTTTTAACTGTTGACAAAACTTTTTTATGCTTTCTACATCTTTAAAATCAGCACATAATATATTATGCTGAGGTCCTATTTCTAACAATAAAGAAGTTAAAGACTCTTCCTTAGATGCATGAAGAATTAAATGGTATTGTTTGGCTAATGTTATAGCAATTGCTCTTCCTATTCCTTTGCTTGCGCCAGTAATCAATACTTTTTTTCTTTCCATAGAAACTTCTTAATGTTTATTTGTTTAGTTCAGATAAAATAACATCATAAACCTCTTTGGATTGTAATGCGTGTCCAAGCCTTTGTGTTGTATAAAGTTCTGCTCCCTCCCAGTTTTCGGCTATTGAAACACCGTCTTTATAGGAGTTAAGTTGGTCATTTTTATCATGTATTACCAATCCTTTAATAGTTATTTTTTTTACAAAATCTTCTGTATTATAATAGGTTTGATCTTTTTCAAAAAAGTTGATAAATTCACGATTGTAGGCTTTTATAGTTCGTTCACTAAATCCAAGTAATTTGGTAAAAAAAGCAGTTAAATCTACAAGTTTGTTTGGTGCTCCTAATGAAATAATTTTTGCAATTCCATCGCTTTTAAAATGTGATTTATAATACAGCGCTGTTAGCCCTCCAATAGAGTGTGCTACAATTATTTTTGGTTCAAAGTGCTTTACTACCTTGTCTAAAAAAAGTGCGTATTGATAGGCGTCAAAGAAAACACCTCCAGAATTACCGTGTGCTGGTGCATCCATGCTTATAATATTATAATTATTAGCTTGTAATTTTGGTATTAAAGAGCGCCATCTTGATGAGTTTGATTGCCATCCGTGCATTAAAAGGATTGTCTCTCCTTCACCTTTCCATCTATAGGTTTGTATTTTCGTTTTATTAAAATGTAGGGTGTGTTTTTTTGCATTATTTAAGAATTTTGCATGTTTATTTTTAATACGACCAGCTAGTGGGTACCTAAATAAATTCAATGCCATTCGTGCACCTAGTTTTGGTGATATGTAAACGATTGCATTGATTAGTTTTCCCAACAATCTGGGTATGTTTGTTGATTTCATTGCAATTTCCCTGTTTTCAATTCTGTGTTCTCTACGGAGTCTAACAAATATAATAAAGTTTAAGTTTTTTTTGCATTCTTTTATCTGCATAATAATTGGGATGAATTATAAACAAAAAAATAAATTATAAATGTTGTAAATACTCGTTTTTTTTCATGTTTTAGGTCGTTATTTTTTTGTAATAAAATTATATACTAATCGTTAATTCTTTTTTAAATCTACAATAGATACTCAAAAAGTTACCCTTATATTTGCACTAAATTTTAGACTTAAATGGGTAAACTTTTAATTGTTGGCACAGTAGCTTTTGATGCTATTGAAACACCTTTTGGTGAAACGGATAAGATTTTGGGTGGCGCAGCTACTTTCATAAGTTTAGCAGCTACTCAATTCAACGTAGATTCAGCAATAGTGTCTGTAGTTGGCGAAGATTTTCCGCAAGAATATTTAGATTTACTGGCGAATAAGAATATAGACATATCTTCCTTAGAAGTTGTAAAAGGAGGTAAGACTTTTTTTTGGAAAGGAAAATATCACAACGACCTTAATACAAGAGATACGCTTGTAACAGAGTTAAATGTTCTAGCAGATTTCTTGCCTGTTGTTCCAGAAAATTATAAAAATTCTGATATTGTTATGTTAGGGAATTTACATCCTAGTGTACAAATGAATGTTATTAACCAAATGACAGAAAAACCAAAGCTTATTGTTTTGGATACGATGAATTTTTGGATGGATAATGCTTTAGACGAGCTTATAAATGTAATTAAACATGTAGATGTTATTACCATTAATGATGAAGAAGCTAGGCAACTAACAAATGAGTATTCATTAGTGAAAGCTGCAGCTAAAATTCAAGAAATGGGACCTAAATATGTAGTTATAAAAAAAGGAGAACATGGTGCTTTATTATTTTATAAAGAGAATATATTTTTTGCACCTGCATTGCCTTTAGAAGAAGTTTTTGATCCAACAGGAGCAGGAGATACTTTTGCTGGTGGGTTTACAGGTTATTTAGCACAAACAGAAAACATATCATTTGAGAATTTAAAAAATGCTATTATTCATGGTTCTAATTTGGCATCATTTTGTGTAGAGCGTTTTGGAACAGAACGGATGCAGAATTTAGATAAAGAGGAAATAAATAATAGATTGCTTCAGTTTAAAAAATTGACGCAGTTTGACATCGAATTACAATAATAATAAGCCCTGAGTTTTCAGGGCTTTTTTAATCTATATTAAGACAATGAGTGACGCCATTAAGCACGAATGTGGAATTTCACTGATACGGTTATTAAAACCATTAGAGTATTACAAAGAAAAGTACGGCACAGCCTTTTATGGGGTAAATAAAATGTACTTGATGATGGAAAAGCAGCACAATCGGGGTCAAGATGGAGCTGGTTTTGCTAGTATTAAGTTAGATATGGATGCTGGTGAGCGCTACATGAGTAGGGTTCGTTCAGCTCAAAGTCAGCCTATACAAGATATTTTTGCTCAAATTAATGATAGAGTTAATACTGTAATGCAAGAGAATCCAGAATATGCCGATGATGTTGCTTTACAGAAAAAACATCTTCCTTATATAGGAGAGCTTTTGTTGGGGCATGTACGTTATGGTACTTTTGGAAAAAATAGTATAGAAAGTGTTCATCCTTTTTTAAGACAAAACAATTGGATGCACCGTAACCTTATTGTTGCAGGAAATTTTAACATGACCAATGTTAATGAGCTTTTTGATAGTCTTGTTAAAATAGGTCAGCACCCAAAAGAAATGGCAGATACAGTTACTGTCATGGAAAAAATTGGGCACTTTTTAGATGATGCTGTTGCAAAATTATACAAGCAAATAAAAAAAGAAGGCTACAATAAATTAGAAGCTTCACCAATTATTGGTGAACGCTTAAACGTAGCCAAGATTCTTAGACGTGCATCTAAAAATTGGGATGGTGGTTATGCAATGGCAGGATTGTTAGGGCATGGGGATTCTTTTGTACTTCGTGATCCATCTGGAATTAGACCAACCTATTATTATCAAGATGATGAGGTGGTTGCTATTGCTTCAGAAAGACCAGCAATACAAACGGTATTTAATGTACGGTATGAAGATATAAAGGAATTAGATCCTGGGCATGCCATTATTATTAAAAAGAATGGTACCGTAGAAATAAAGAAAATTATAGAACCAAGAGAAAGAAAAGCATGTTCCTTTGAGCGTATTTATTTTTCTAGGGGAAGTGATAAAGAAATATACCAAGAGCGTAAAGAATTAGGAAAGTTACTTTTTCCACAAATTTTATCATCTATAAATAGTGATATAAAAAATACGGTATTCTCTTATATTCCTAATACCGCAGAAACTTCATTTTTTGGAATGGTAAAAGAGGCTCAAAACTATCTTAACAGAAAGAAAGAAGAGCAAATTTTATCTATTGGAGCAAAAATTACTTCAGAGCAATTACACGAAATTTTAGAAGTTAGACCAAGAATAGAAAAGGTAGCTATTAAAGATGCAAAGCTAAGAACATTTATTACACAAGATAGTAGTAGAGATGATTTGGTAGCACATGTTTACGATATTTCATATGGTTCTGTTAAGAAAGGAGATAATTTAGTTATTATAGATGATAGTATTGTTAGAGGAACAACACTTAAAAAGAGTATTCTTAAGATTTTAGATAGATTACTTCCTAAGAAAATTATAGTTGTTTCGTCTGCGCCGCAAATACGATATCCAGATTGTTACGGAATAGATATGGCAAAACTAGAAGATTTTATTGCTTTTAGGGCGGCACTGGCTTTACACGAAGATAATAACACAATGCATTTGGTGGAAGATATTTACAAGAAGTGTTTGGCACAAGTAAATTCTAAAGATAAAGATGTTATTAATTACGTAAAAGAATTTTATGCTCCCTTTACAGCAGATTTGATTTCTAAAAAAACAGGAGAATTATTAAGTCCAGAAGGAATAAAAGCAGAGGTAGAGATAATATACCAGACAATAGAGAGTCTGCATAAAGCATGTCCTAAGAATCTAGGAGATTGGTACTTTACTGGAGATTATCCTACACCAGGTGGCAATAGAGTTGTAAATAAGGCTTTTATTAATTTCTTTGAGGGCAAAAGCGAGAGAGCATATTAAATATACCGGGGAAAATCAAAATTTATGCATTTCATCGATAATTTGAGCTATTTGACCTAATTATTGCAATATAAGGACTACGTAAGTCTAATTTAGGATAACCATAGTATAAGTAGGTTAAGTTTATGGTAAGATTTGGGGTAAAAAGGTGGAGATTTCTCCACCTTTTTCATTTTAATAATATGTAGTTCTTTTTGTGTTAAAGTTTCATAATTAAGTATTTGAGAAAATACAACAGGCATTAATCTAATACTTTAGGGTAGTAATTACAATATATTTTGACTTTGTAAAAACCATAGTACAAGTAGATTAAGTTCATGGTAAGATTTTTTAGAAAAAAGGCGGAGTGCAGACTCCATCTTTTTGTTTTTATGCCCTAATTTCTTGTATATAAATATCTTGTTTTTCTATAAGTTTATAGCTGGATTTTACTTCTAGTATTAAACCTAACAGGAGTGTTTAGAAACTTGGAATGAATTCTGCACAGGTTTTAAAGAAATATATTGAGAATATTTTTTAATCAACAAAGATGACCAATAAAACTTTGTTTTGTAGCTAATTTTAGTGGGACTAAAATCTCGTTACCAAAAAAATCCAAAATTTGAAATGAATCAAATTTTGGATTTTTCTACTTTATTGAAAACAAAAAAGAATTACAATTGAAAAACTTTTTCTAGTTCTATCCATTTTTCACCGTTTTTAGCCCATGGTAGCCCTTGTTGGTATTTCCACATTAATTGCTCCCACTCTTGCACTTTAGGATTGTTAGCGTCCATCTTTGCCTTTTTATTAGGGTCAAAGGTTTCATCTACTTCCATAATCATAAACATACGATTTCCAGTAAGGTAAATTTGCATGTCTACAATCCCAGCATCTTTTATACTCGCTGTAATTTCTGGCCATGCATTCCCTGCAGCATGGTAGTCTTTATATTCTGCAATTAATTTAGGGTCGTCTTTTAAATCACAAGAAAGGCAGTATCTCTTAGTATTCATATTATAGTTTGTTATATTTTGAATAAACTTTTTGTCCGTAAAAACCAATAACTACAAAACATATTAATGTAATTACAAAAGAGAAACGCATTTCTGTTAATCCAAAATATGTTACATCCTCATAACCAGAACCACCTAAATCAAGTAAGCGCCCTTGTAATGGTGTTAATAATGCGCCTCCTACAATAGCCATTACTAAAAACGCAGCACCAAATTTAGCATCTTGTCCTTGTCCTTCTAATGCGATACCATAAATAGTTGGAAACATAATAGACATAAAAACAGAAGTTGCTATTAAAGAATATAGTCCGGTAGTACCAGGTAAAAACATTGCTCCTAAAGTTGTTATGAATGCTCCAATAGCAAAATACATTAACAGTTTGCCAGAATCAATATTTTTCATCAATGCAGTCCCTATGATTCTACCTAATAAAAATACAATGTAACCAGCTAAACCAAACCATACTGCAGATTTACTATCAATACCTAAAGTTTCTGCATATTGATAAACGTATGTCCAACACATAATTTGCGCACCTACATAAAAAATTTGCGAAACAACACCAAAAGCAAATTTTGGCTGAGACCATAATCTTTGTACAGAGTCAAAGAAATTTACTTTAACTTCTTGCTCTTTGTTTTCAGGCATTTTTAGTAAGCTAATAGCAATAAAAAAGATTAGAACAACAAATCCTAAGATAACATATGGGTTTCTTATAACTTCTAAATCAGCAGTTTTAATAGTAGCTTTTGCTGTTTCAGATAAAGTATCAAATATGGGAGTGCCATCTGCTGTAGTGTCATCAGATTTTAAAGCACTCAACACAAAATTTTGAGCTATAAGTAAACCGCCTATTGAGCCCATTGGGTTAAACATTTGAGCAAAATTTAAACGCCTAGTAGCAGTTTCATCTGCGCCCATTGATAATATATATGGATTTGAAGTAGTCTCTAAAAAAGCTAATCCAAAAGTTAGAATATAGTATGATGCTAAAAAGAAGGCATAACTTTCAAATTTAGCAGCCGGAAAAAATAATAACGCTCCAATAGAATAAAGCGCTAAGCCTACCAATACTCCTTTTTTGTATGAATATTTATTTACAAACAATGCAGCAGGAATAGCCATACAACCATATCCACCATAAAATGCTAATTGTACATAAGAAGCTTCAACATTTGATAGTTCCAATACTTTTTGAAAAGCCCTTACCATGGGATTGGTAATATCGTTTGCAAAACCCCATAAAGCAAATAAAGAGGTTATTAAAATAAAAGGTACAATTAGTTCTTTACTAACTACAGGTATTTTTTTTGTTGATTCCATGTGGTGTTTAATTGGTTTATTTTTCGTTAAAGTTATGATTATAACAATAAATATGGGACAACTTTTTAATGATTATCTATAACATATCGTTAAATTATAGTAATTTATTCAGTTAATAACGATCTATCTAAATGTACGTAACCACCATCTACAGTAATAAATTGCCCAGTTGTATGGGAAGATTTCTCTGAAATGGTGAATAAACACTGATCCGCAATTTCTTGTGGGGAAGTCATTCTATTTTCTAATGGAATTTTCTTTACGATTGATTGTAGTTTTTCTTCTCCGTTTTCTAATGTATCAATCCAATTTTGATATGCAGGTGTCCAGCTTTCTGCTATAATAATAGCGTTAGAGCGTATGCCATCTTTAATTAGATCTACTGCCCACTCACGAGTTAGACCAGCTACACCCCCTTTAGAAGCTGCGTAACCAGAAGTTCCTCCTTGCCCAGTAAGTCCAACTTTAGAACCAATATTTAAGATGTTTCCTTTAACTTTTTTAATCATTGGTAAGCAATATTTAGTCATGGCAAAGAAACTCACTAAATTTAATTTTAGAGACCACATGAAGTCATCTATAGATGCATCTAAACCAGCACCATCATTTACCCCAACATTGTTTATTAAAGCATCTACACGTCCATATTTTTTCTCTATAACTTCTGCTGCAGCTTTAATTTGCGTATGGTCCGATAAATCTGTCTTTATAAAAATTGAATCAATGCCACGCGCTTGTAATTCTTCTACGTATCCTATTCCGCGATTGTTGCGACAAACAATTACAGGAATTGCTCCTTCATTTGCTAATGATTGTACAATAGTTTCTCCAATACTCCCTTTAATACCAGCAGCACCAGTTACAACGACTACTTTGTTCTTTAATCCTAAATCCATATTTATTATAAGTTATAAAAATTTATAGCGTTAAGTCCCATGATTTTAGCTTGTTCTGTTGGACTTAATTTTGCTATAAAATTTGTGATTAATTCTTTTGTTTTTTTATAATTTCCGGCAACAATACACACAGGCCAATCAGAACCATATAATAATCTATCTGTTCCAAAAGCTTCTAAAACCAAATCCATATACGGTTCCATTTGTTTTGGTGTCCAAGTTTTGTAATTAGCTTCTGTACTCATACCAGAAATTTTACAGCTTACATTTTCATAAGTTGCAACTTCTTTCATTAAAGTTGCCCAGCCATCATAAAAACCATCTTTAATGTAGGGTTTAGCGATATGATCTATTACAAATTTTTGATTTGGAAATTTTTTTACAAATTCTATTGTAGCTCCCAATTGATGTGGAAATATCAGTATATCATAGGAGAAGTTAAATTCTTCTAAGGCAGTAATTCCATTTAAGAAATTAGGGCGTAGTAAAAAATTATGGTCTGGCTCTCCTTGTACTACATGTCTAAACCCTTTTATTTTTTTATTCTCAGCATACCCAGAAAGAACTTCACGAATTGATTTTGATCTAAGATCAGCCCAACCAACAACCCCTTTTATAAAATCATTCTCGTTAGAAAGTTGAATAAGAAAATCAGTTTCAGCCAGTGTCTGATCTGCTTGTACTGCAACACACGCATCAATACCATTTTCTTGATAGATTTTTTTTAAATCTGACGGTCCAAAATCTCTACGTATTACAGCCATATCATCATCTATCCACTCGTGCTTTACAGGTTCATAATTCCAAAAATGTTGGTGCGAATCTATAATCATAACTATTCAATTTCTAAAATATCCTTGATTTGTGTTTCTATTCCGTTTTGGTCTATTGCTTCTATATTTTTAGCAACGGTATCAGCTAAACCTTCTACAACATTCAAATTTGTTCCCCAAACAGCAGTATTTTCTAATACTGTTTGAGTCATTTCTTTATAACTAATTTCTTTTGCTTCTTTTTTACCCCAAATATTTTTAAAAAATGCTAATGTTTCTGGAGCATCATTTACAGCAATGGTTTTATTATTAAATTCACCTTTATAAAAACGAATTAAACAAGATAGGGCAAATACAATGCGCTTAGGTAATTTGTTTTCATTACTACTATATTCCTTTAAAGCAGGATACAGCCTTGCTACAAATTTAGAAGTGCTATTTAATGATATACTGATTATAAAATGTTTTAGCGTTGGATTTTTAAATCTATCTAAAACAGCGTTCACAAAATTAGTAAGTTCTTCTTCTGGGAAATTCTGAAGTGTTTTAGTAATTTCTTCTGAAAGAACTTCATTTACATATTGAAGAATTAATGGGTTGTCCATAGATTCTTTCACGGTTCTAAGTCCGGCTAAATAGGCAACAGGAACTAATGAAGTATGTGCACCATTTAAGATACGAACTTTCATTTCTCTGTAAGCTCTAGCATCTTTTACAAACTGAACATTAAGATTTGTTTGTGCAAAAGGCAATTCTTTTTCGACAATTTCCGGGCCTTGTATTACCCAGCTGTGGTAATCTTCTCCGGCTACAAGTAATTTGTCATTGTAACCAATTTTTTGAAGTATTTCTTGTGAACGTTCTTTTGGATAGCCCGATACAATACGGTCTACAAGGGTATTACAAAAATAGTTAGCTTCTTTTATCCAAGAAATAAAATCATTTGAAAAATCAAAATGTTTGGCGCATTGTAGAATGGTTGCTTTTAGAGCGGCTCCATTTTGTTCTATTAATTCGCAAGGCAATAAAATACAACCTTTGTCTTTTGCGCCTTTAAAATATTGAAACCTATGGTGTAGCCAAATTGTTAGTTTTGCAGGAAACTCATGTGGTGGGTTATCATTTAGAGAATCTTCCTTAGAGAATTTTATGCCAGATTCTGTTGTGTTAGATACTATAAAACGGATGGTTTCACTTTCTGCTAATTTTAGGTAGGTATCCCACTCGTTATATGGCTGAATAACACGACTTACATTCTCTACTAAAATTAAGTTGGATACAAGTTTCCCTTTACGAATACCATCTAAGGCTACATAAAAAAGACCGTCTTGTTCTTTTAACTCGGTGTAGTCACCTCTTTTAGTAGGTTTAACAACAACAATACTGCCGTTAAAATCTGTTTCTTTATTTAGTACATCAAACATCCAATCTGCAAAAGCACGTAAAAAATTACCTCCTCCAAATTGCAATACCCTTTCTGGGGCTCTATTTTGTGTGTTTGTTGTTTTTCTATTTAGTATTTGCATTGTATAGCTAAATCAAAAATTATAAAGAGATCCCTCTTTTCCATGGAATAAAGTCGTTCTGACCTTTTATTTCTGCTTTGGCCTTAATTTCCCCGCTCGCCACTTTTATAATATGTTCTAATATTTTTTCTCCCATGCTTTCAATAGTGTCTTCACCAGAAATAACGGTACCTGCGTTTATGTCTATAAGATCATTCATTTTTTTATATAGATGGGTGTTACTAGACATTTTCAAAACGGGAGCTATTGGGTTTCCTGTTGGGGTTCCTAAACCCGTTGTAAAAACAATAATAGTGCAACCAGAACCGGCTAATCCTGTGGTGCTTTCTACATCATTTCCAGGAGTACATAGAAGATTTAATCCTGGTTTTGTAATTTTTTCTGCATAATCTAACACTTGTGTTACGGGAGATGTTCCTCCTTTTTTAGCTGCTCCGGCAGATTTCATAGCGTCGGTAATTAAACCGTCTTTAATATTACCTGGTGAGGGGTTGTTTTCAAAACCAGAACCTACAGCAACAGCAGCGGCAGAATAAGAGCGCATTATGGAAGAAAACTTTGTAGCATCTTCTTTTGTTTCGCATCTATTAATTAAATCTTGTTCTACCCCGTTTAGTTCAGGAAATTCTGAAAGTACGGGTGTTCCTCCTAGCGCTACCAATAAATCGGAAGTATATCCTAAAGCTGGATTTGCAGAAATACCAGAAAAACCATCTGAGCCACCACATTCTAATCCTAAAATTAGTTTGCTCAGTGGAGCTGGTTTACGTTCTATTTTGTTTGCTTCGGTTAAGCCTACAAAAGTATGTTTTACGGCTTCTTCTATTAATTTACGCTCACTGGCGCTTTTTTGTTGTTCTAGGTAATGTACTGGCTTAGAAAAATTAGGGTCTTTTGCTAGAATTGCTTTTTGTAGCATATCTATTTGTGCATTTTGACATCCTAAACTAAGAATAGTTGCGCCCGAAACATTGCCATTGGTAATGTATCCTGCTAGAAGGTTACATAGCGTTTCAGAATCTTGGCGAATGCCACCGCAGCCGCCATCGTGTTTTAAAAATTTTATACCATCAACATTAGGAAAGACTCTATTTTTTGCCATTTCCTCTTTTGTGGTGATGATAGGAGTATTGTATATTTCATCTGCAGAAGCACCAGTTTTATATTTATTTATTAATGCTGCTGTATCTACTGCAAAATCTTTTTTTGTTTGATAGCCTAATACATCTGATAATGCACCCTCTAGTACATCTATATTTCTGTTTTCACAAAAGGTTAAGGGAATTACTAACCAGTAATTCCCTGTACCTACATTACCGTCTGCTCTATGGTATCCATTAAAGGTTCTGTCCTTAAATTTTGACGCATTTGGAGCTTTCCAAGTAAATTTTTCGTTCGAATCATTAAAATCTGCAGAAGCATGTTTTACGTTTTCTATGGTGATAGCTGTTCCTTTCTGAATAGGTAATACAGCCTTACCAATTAGAACACCATACATAAATATTTGATCGTCTATATTAAAATCAGTCAAAGCAAATTTGTGTTTGCCTTTTATATTTTCTTCTAAATCAAATGTTTGTCCGGCAATAGTAACTGTTGTTCCTTTTTCTAAATTATGAATGGCAACAATTATATTGTCTTTTGGATCTATTTGAACGTAGGTTTTAGACATACTTCTATTTTAATAATTAGTTACGAACTGCTTTAATAATATCTAAAGCTGCTTTCACGTCTTTTTCTAATTTCGCGTAATCTTTGTTTGCTATAATTTCTTTTGAAATTAGTTTAGACCCCATTCCTACACAAGTAACACCAGCATTAAACCAGCCAGATAAATTTTCTTTGTTTGGGGCAACGCCACCTGTAGGCATAATGCTTGTCCAAGGACATGGGCCTTTAATTCCTTTTACAAAATTAGGGCCGTATAAATCTCCAGGGAATAATTTTACAACTTCACATCCAAGCTCTTCGGCTCTAGAGATTTCTGTTAAGGAACCACATCCAGGAGACCATAGCACTTTCTTTCTATTACATGCAATTGCAATGTCTTCTCTTAAAACTGGAGTTACAATAAAATTGGCTCCTAATGCCATGTATAAAGATGCAGCTCCTGCATCTGTAATAGAACCAACACCCATAATCATTCCAGGTAATTCTGCAATAGCATATTTAGTTAATTCTCCAAAAACTTCATGAGCAAAATCGCCACGAGCAGTAAACTCCATTAAGCGAGCACCACCATCATAACATGCTTTTAATACTCTTTTACTTAATTCTAAATCATTATTAAAAAACAAAGGAATCATCCCTGTTTCTTTCATTGCCGTAGCAACTTCTATTCTTGTAAATTGTGCCATAATTTTATTTTGAATCCTTTTAACAGAAAGGATTTTTTTAAATTAAAATAGTATAAATAATAAAAGTTTTGAATTGTGAGTTACAGTGAACCACAATTCAAAACTTTGAAAATATAATTTTTATTAACGAGCTACTCTACCAGAAGCATCACCACCCATTAATTTTTCTACTTCAGCAACTGTTGCTAAGTTAGCATCACCTTTAATAGTGTGTTTTAAACAAGAAGCAGCAACTGCAAAATCCAATGCATTTTGGTCATCTTCTGGATATTTTAATAATCCGTAGATTAATCCACCCATGAAAGAATCTCCACCACCAACTCTATCAACGATATCTGTTATTTGGTATTGACGTGTTTGGAATAATGTTTTACCATCATATAAAACTCCAGCCCATGTGTTATGAGAAGCAGAGATAGAACCTCTTAATGTTGTAATTACTTTTTTAGCTTTCGGGAATTTTTTCATCATTTGCTCACAAACAGATAAGAAAGCTTCTGCTTTAACATTATGTCCTTCAGTTTGTACGCTAATACCTTCTGGCTTAATACCAAAGTGCATTTCTGCATCTTCTTCGTTTCCTAAAACGATATCACAGTAAGAAGTTAATTCTGTCATGATAGCTTCTCTATGCTCATCGCTACAGAAATTCCAAAGTTTAGCTCTGTAATTTAAATCTGTAGAGATGGTGATTCCTAATTTGCTAGCCGCTTTTACTGCTTCTAAACAAACATCTGCAGCTCCTTGAGAGATAGCAGGTGTAATTCCTGTCCAGTGAAACCACTCAACTCCAGCAAAAACTTCTTCCCAGTTAATCATTCCTGACTCAATTTCTGCAATTGCAGAATGAGCACGGTCATAAACAACTTTAGAACCTCTAGAGACAGCACCTGTTTCTAAAAAATAGATTCCTAAACGATCTCCGCCGTATACAATTTTATCTACACCTACACCTCTTTTGCGCATCTCCATTAAAGCACATTCCCCAATATCATTTTTAGGTAAACGTGTTACAAAATCTACATCTACTCCGTAGTTTGCAAGTGATACAGCAACATTAGACTCTCCACCACCGTAGATAGCGTCAAAATTGTTTGCTTGTGAAAATCTTAAAAATCCCTGTGGAGCCAATCTTAGCATGATTTCTCCGAATGTTACTACTTTACTCATTTTTAAATTTAGTTATGTTGAAAATAATTTAGTTTTAAATTTAGTTTGATTGAAAATCAACTGTTGCTTTAATTACACCAGTAGCTGGATTTAGCCAACTATCAAAATTTTCTATCATTTTGGTATAAGGTACCGTGTGTGTTATAAAAGATGCTGTTGGAAACTGATCTAGAACACTAATTACATGTTCAAAATCTTCGGTAGTCGCATTACGGCTACACATCAATGTCATTTCTTTTGCATGTACAGCAGGGTGATTATAAGTAAGTTCTCCTTTAGACAATCCTACCAATACAAATCTACCACCATAAGACATATAATCTGGCCCACTTTCTAGAGCTCCTTTGTGTCCAGATGCATCAAAAACAGCTGTGCATAAATCTCCGTTTGTTATTTCAGAAATTTCTTTTGCAGCATTTGCTCCTGCTTTTACAGTGTATTCTACACCTATTTTTTCTTTAGCATATTGTAAACGTTGTTCGTTCATGTCTATTGCAATTACTTTAGCTCCTGCTATTTGTGCTAATTTCATAATTCCAATTCCTATGGGGCCACAACCTACAACAGCTACAGTTTCTCCTGGTTTTATACCTGCTCTTCTAACAGCATGTGCTCCAATAGCCAAGGGCTCTACAATTGCCATTTGATCGTCAGATAAATTATTTGCAGGAAGAAGAATATCTGCGGGAACCGTAATTTGTTCTTGCATTCCACCATCTGTATGTACTCCCAAAACTCTAATATTTGTACAGCAGTTTGTTTTTCCGTTTCTACAAGCAATACATTTTCCACAACTTATATAAGGCATAATCACCACCTTGTCTCCTGCTTTTATTCCTCTTGCATTTTCTCCAATTTCTAGCACTTCTGTAGCTAATTCATGTCCAAGAATTCTTGGGTATGAAAAAAAAGCTTGATTTCCTGCATACGCATGTAGATCTGTACCACAAATACCTACTTTATTAACCTGTAATAAAGCCTCATTTTCTTTTCTTATTGGAGCATCTTTTTCTTTCAATAAAAATTCTCCAGGTTTTTCGCAAACTATATATTTCATGAACTTAAATATGTTTCGTTTCTAAAAATAGATACTATTTTTAATTTTATTATCTGGTTCAAACGATTGAACTCTTTTTTCTGAAAGAAAGGGAATTGCTTAATTTCCTTGATTTACACACGTAAGAAAAATACACCAAAAGCCTTTATTATAAAAGGGAATGTGCATTTTCTATGATTTGTATTGTTTAAAAAAAAGATGTTTCTTTGTTCAAACGTTTGAACAAATATAGAAAAAAGTTTGGGAAATAAAAAAGTTACGATAAAAGATATTGCTAATGTTCTAAGTATTACACCTTCTGCCGTTTCTAAAGCACTAAATAATCACCCAAGAATTAGTGAGAAAACAAAAGTTGCTGTTCATCAAATAGCAAAAAACCTTAACTATCAACCAAATCATTTAGCAAGTGCTTTACGAAAAGGGAAAAGTAATTTGGTAGGTGTTATTGTGCCGTTAACCAATAGTAATTTTTTCTCATCAGTAATTCAGAAAATAGAAGAAGTTTTAAATAAGAAGGGGTACAACATTATTATTACACAGTCCAATGAATCGTACAAAAAAGAATGCAGTAATATTGATACGCTGTTGTATACCCAGGTTGATGGAATAATTGCCTCTATGGCAAATGAAACTACCAAATTATCTCATTATGAAAAAATAAAATCTAAAGGTGTTCCACTAATTTTATTTGACAGAGGGGAGAATGATTTAGGCGTAGATTATATAGGGATTGACGATTATAAAAGTAGCCACCTTATTATTGAGCATCTAGTTGCTCAAAAATGCAAAAGAATTGCTCATATAGCAGGTTTTAGCCGTACTAGAATTTATAAAAATAGAATTAAAGGTTATAAAGATGCTTTAAAAAAAAACAAACTTCCTATAGAGAAAGAATTAATTATAGAAAGTAGTTTGTCGTTAGAAGATGGTAGAAAAAAGATGGAGTTATTACTACAACTTAAAGATAGACCAGATGCAGTTTATGTTGCTGGGGATTATGCTGCATTAGGAGCCCTACAAGTTTTAAAAGAGCAAAATATAAAAGTACCCGAAGAGATTGCATTAGTAGGTTTTAGTGATGAGCCTTTTACATCTTTAATATCGCCTTCTATTTCCACAATTAATCAGCATAGTAAACAAATAGGAAAATTAGCTGCTGAAACTTTTTTAGAGCGAATTGAAAACCCCAATTGGGTTCCCACCCTAAATAAAATAATTTTAGAACCAGAATTAATTGTTAGAGAGTCTTCTAATAAGTTAGGGGTACTTAAAATAGAATAAACCGAATTACCAATATTCTGCGAAGACATTGTATTGTGTACTCTCATTGGGCATGGTTGTCATAATAAATACCATACCAATACTCTATAATGTCAGTTTTACAAACCCCTTGTAATTGCTATTATATCTGCGAAAAATAAATAGGCGGTAAAATTTCTATTTGTAGCTTACAAAGCCATATACATTGGTTTTACAAACAAAAATCAAAGGTGTCTTAAAAAATAATACCTTTAGGTCCAAACCAAAATTAACAAATGAACTTAAGCGTATTAGATTACAGTATTATTATAGGTTTTTTTACCGTAATACTTGTTATAGGAATTGTAGTTTCTAAAAAGGCTGGAAAAAATACCACAGAATATTTTTTATCGGGACGTAATATGCCTTGGTGGTTATTGGGTTTTTCTATGGTTGCCACTACTTTTTCTACAGATACGCCTAATTTAGTTGCAGACCTTGTTAGAACTAATGGTGTTTCTGGAAACTGGGTTTGGTGGGCTTTTTTACTAACGGGATTACTAACTGTTTTTGTGTATGCTAAATTATGGCGAAAGTCTAATGTACAGACAGATATGGAGTTTTACGAACTTAGGTATGGTGGTAAACCAGCAAAATTTCTTAGAGGATTTAGGGCTATATATTTAGGTGTTATTTTTAATGTATTAGCTATGTCTGGCGTTACATTAGCAGCTATAAAAATAGGACAAGTAATGTTAGGGCTATCACCAATAGTAACAGTTGGTATTGCAGGAACAATAACGGTTTTGTTTAGTGCTATTGGAGGGTTTAGAGGGGTTGTTTATACGGATTTTGTCCTGTTTTTTGTTGCCATAATAGGTTCTGTTGGTGCAGCGTATTATTTGGTAAATATGCCTGAAGTGGGCGGAGTAACAAATTTAATTACACACGAGAATGTAGTGGGTAAATTGTCATTACTTCCAGATTTTTCGGATACCGAAGCGTTAGTAGGTATTTTAATTATTCCGCTAGCAGTGCAGTGGTGGAGTTCTTGGTATCCAGGTTCAGAACCTGGAGGTGGCGGTTATATTGCACAACGTATGTTAGCAGCAAAAGACGAAAACCATGCAATAGGAGCAACTTTCTTTTTTAATATTATGCATTATGCATTGCGTCCATGGCCTTGGATTTTAGTAGCCTTGGCATCGTTGATTTTGTATCCTGATATTGCAAGTATTCAGGCTGCTTTTCCAAATATTGAAGAAAGTAAACTAGGGCAAGATCTAGCTTATTCTGCCATGCTTACGAAATTGCCAAGCGGACTTTTAGGTTTGGTAATGGCATCTTTGGGAGCAGCATATATGTCTACCATTTCTACCCATTTAAATTGGGGTTCCTCTTATATTGTGAACGATTTTTACAAGCAACAGATTAATAAAGAAGCAACGGAGAAAGAACTCGTAAATGTGGGGCGACTGTCTACTGTAATATTAATGGTAATAAGCACTATAATGGCATTGGCATTAACCAATGCAGCGCAACTTTTCGATATTATCTTAATGTTTGGTGCTGGTACTGGACTTATATTTATTCTACGATGGTTCTGGTGGCGTATAAATGCTTGGAGCGAGATATCTGCCATGTTTTCATCAGGAATAATCTCTGCATTACTCACATTTTCTTCTTTAGGAGGTATCTTTTTTGATACGAAAAATATAAATAGTGAATTAATAGAAGGGTTGATGCCTGCCTGGGCAAAATTCCCTATGATAGTCTTAATCACCACTGTCATTTGGTTGGCAGTCACCTTTATTACACAGCCAGAAACAAAAGAAACTTTAAATAGTTTCTATAAACAAACACAACCAGGAGGTCCTGGGTGGAAAAAAGTAGTAATAGCTGCTGAGGCTGATGAAAATTTCATAGCCAATTCAAATGAAAAATGGACAGTACCATCAGGAATATTAGCCATGTTGTTAGGCTGTGTTTTAGTGTATGGATGTTTATTTGCTACAGGAAATTGGATTTATGGCAATTACCAATTGGCATCGGGGTTAACAACAGTTGTTGTGATTTCTGGCGTATTATTAGCTAAGGTTTGGCGTAAAATGAGGCATGATGCTTTATAAAAACCCAATTCTAATAGAAACCTATACGGTTGCTAAAACTATAGATAAACTTAGATTGTCCGATTTTTCAGCAGGTACTTTTACAAGTATTATTTCCCGAAAAGGGTTCAAGAACGCTATAAAAAAAGGATTGGTTCAAATTGACGGAAAAATAGGCTTTACAGGAGATTATATCTTAGGTGGAGAAATTATCACCATTTATAAAGATAAAGAAACTAACTATAAACCAAAAATACAAATAGCTATAGAAGTCCTTTTTGAAGATGATTATTTAGCTATTGTAAACAAGCCAGCTGGAATTGTAGTTAGCGGGAATAAAAAATGGACATTAGAAAACGCATTGCAAGGTAATTTAAAAGCGAGTTCACAAATTGATGCAACCCACCCAGAACCCATACACCGTTTGGATTACCCTACTAGTGGTGCTGTATTAATTGGAAAAACAGCAAGCGTAGTACAAGCAGCAAATAAACTTTTTGAAGACCGAAAAATAAAAAAAACATATATAGCAGTAACCATTAAAGAAATGCCAAGCCAAGGAGTCCTTACCTCAGAGATTGATAATAAAAGCGCTAAAACTATCTATAAAGTAGTGCAAACAATTCCTTCTCCTAATTATGGCTTTTTAAATCTAGTAGAGCTAAAACCACATACAGGAAGAAAACACCAATTACGAAAACACATGTCAGCCATAGGAAACCCCATTTTTGGAGATTTACTTTACGGCCTAGAGGGTTTTACCTTAAAAGGAAAAGGACTGTATTTACACGCCCAAAGCTTAAAATTTAAACACCCAGTTACGAGAGAAAATATATATGTTGAGGTAGAGCGTCCTAAAAAGTTTGGGAAGTTGTTTGATTAGCATGTAATATCATTTACACTTTAAAACGATAAATTTTTTTTAAGTAAAATAGGTAGCCAGTTATAGATTTTAAGACCGTTGCACGGAATACCCTATTTAAAATAGATGTAAAATACTTTATAATCATTTGTTATTGAGTTCTTTAAATATTTTTTTAGGTATAAAATTACACAAACAACCAACATTAGCAGCTACCATCTGTGATTTGTGAACGAGAAAGATAAAAGGACATTTTTCCACCAAATAAATACACTGATTGACTGAAATAACATAGAAAAGCTAATGGATGCTGATTATACAAAAGGGAGAAAGTGCTGTAAGCAAACCTTCTTATAGCGGTCTTTTATTATTTAAAATGTGTCTTTTGCAGAGTTGGTATGGCTTAAGTGATTATGATGTAGAGGACCGATTGAACGATAGTCTCTTATTTAGTTATTTCTATGGGATGCATATAGATGAAGTTTCTCCAGACCATAGCAACTTAAGTAGATTTAGAAGTACCCTTTATAAAAATTAAGAGAGAAACAGTAAAGAAAGTATTATAGCTCGAAAACAGAACTAAAAACACGCTTTTTTTGACAAAAAACCAATCTCAAAATGGACTAGCGCAAATTATTTGATTTTGCAACGGTCTTTATTTATCTTTAGTCCCTAAAAAATATAACAATGGCTATTGTAGTACAAGTTGCGGGAGCATTATACGGTTTATTTGCTGTTATTTTTGGTGCTTTTGGGGCACATGCTTTAAAGAAATCCTTTACCAAGGAACAGCTTAAAAGTTTTGAAACGGGTGTAAAATACCAAATGTATCATGCTATTGTATTGTTATTTATTGGGTATAATTTTGCATTTACAGCAATAGTAGAAAATTGCATGGGATACTTCTTTATTATTGGAACTTTTCTGTTTTCTTTTAGTATTTATGGACTGTGTTTTAGTGCATCAAAAGGAAAAAAAATAAGGTTTTTGGGGCCAATTACGCCACTTGGAGGTTTGCTTTTAGTGTTAGGGTGGTCATTTTTGCTATATTCTTTCATTCAAAAAGTATAACTACTCCACTGCTGTTTCAGAAGTAAATTCTTTTATGGCTTGGTTGGGTTCTATGATATTATGTCCTTTCCAAAACTCTGGGTTGTAATTGGGCATATAGGTAGGCAAAATAGTGTTACTCTCGGTAAAAGCCTCAAATTGTGTGTTTGTTAATTTTTTAGAGTCAAAGATTATAACTTCATGCTTATTTATTCCTTGCATGGCCATATCTAATTTTAAAGATAATTCATTTTGCTTATTCTTTCCTCGAATAATTTTATTTTTTTCGATGATTTTTAAAGGCCTTTTTATCCCTGCTCTAACCCCAGACTGTTTTTCTAAATAACGTAAAGTATATTTATTAGCTGAATCTTTTGAAAAAATTTGCATCCCTTTTTCTAAATAATCATTCTTAAATACGCCTAGTAAACTAAATTTTTTCAGGGGTTTTACATTCTCATAATCTACACGTATTACGGCGAAATCATCAGCGTTTATATACAACCTTCCTTTATAATCTGCCGAGCCTTCAGATTTAAAATCTATAATATATACAGTTTCATTCCCTACATAGGTAAAGTCTTGTAGCGTGTATTCATATTTTCCAGGTTTATTAATAAAATTAAGCATAGAATCTTCCATAAAAAACAAACTTTGCATCATCTCTCCCAAAGCCTTCTTTTTATACTTTGGGAAATTTGTTTTGCGTTCTTCTTGCCTTTTTTTCTTTTTCTCTAATTCCTTTTTTAAAGCAGCAGTATCTGTAGAATCTACCTCTCTTCCGTAAAACTCTTCAAAATCTTCTCCTTTTATTTTTGTTCCAAAGAATCCCGATTTTATTTTTAAGTAAGAGTTTGGCTTCACATTGGCTTTTATAATTTCATTGAACTTTTTCTCGAGTTTTGTGAAATCTAAATCTTTACTTTTATCATACAACTCTGATGCTTTAATAAGGTTTATTTTTTGTTTATTTTTATCAAAACCGCCATATAAATCGCAAAGTATTTCACTATAATAACTAGATTTTTTGGGGACGGATTGTAGTACACTGTCCAAGAATTTTTTATTAAGCGCATCTATAGAAGATTTTACAAACACATAATCATTTTTGTAAAAATCTTGAAAATGAGAATTTCTAAAGAAGAGCCTTTTTTTACTTATATCTAGGTTGTAGTTTTTAGTTATACTTTCTTTTGCTAAGTCTATAATCTCTTCTGCTGTATATTGTTTATTGCTTAGTATTACATCATTTAATTCTATGGCTTTTGGCTGTAACAAAATAACCTTTTCGGTAAAATTGTGTAATGGCTCTCCAATAGATTCATAGCCAATACATGAAATAAAAAGAGAATCGGTTTCTTTTATGTTTTCATTTAAAAGAAAACTGAAAATTCCTTCTTCATTGGTAATAACGCCCTTGTTTTTAAGCTGTACAGTTACATAAGGTATTGGTTGCTGTGATACAGAATCTAGAATTTTTGAGCTTAATGTCTGGGCGTTGGCAGATAAATTCCCTATTAAAAGAGTTACAAAATAATAAAAAGTAGTTTTCCCCATAATGTTAATTTTATAAAACAAACTAAAGGAATCAATTCTTAAAAAGTGATATATTTTTCTTTTCATTAAGACTTATTTATACTTTTTTTAAGATATTAGAATCCTTAGCCTTAATGACGAACGGTTAGGTTTTTTGTTACTTTAAAAAAGGTGATTTTTTTAAACAGGAGAGAAATTAATTAATGACAACCACAATCACCATTACCACAAGAAGACTTATTAGCACTTTTTTTTGATGCAAATAATGTCTTAGGTAAAAAGTATTTTTTAACAATGTAACCAAAAGCCATTGCTACTATTATGTAAACTAATATGGGTTGTAGAAGGCTCATATTATTTAAGTATTTGATAAGCTATTAAAGCAACAAGGTACGCAAAAAGGCTCATAAACACTAACTGTGCAGCAGGCCATTTCCAAGTATTAGTTTCTTTCTTTACAATAGCCAAAGTACTCACACACTGCATTGCAAAAGCATAAAAAAGTAATAAAGAAATTCCGGAAGCTAAATTAAATATGGGTTTTTTATTTATAGGATTTATTTCTGCTGCCATCCTATTTTTAATTGTTTCTTCTTGGTCACTACCAACACTGTAAATAGTGGCTAGCGTACTTACAAATACTTCTCTGGCAGCAAAAGATGTTAAAACAGCTATTCCTATTTTCCAGTCATACCCTAGAGGGCGTACTACAGGCTCAATTGCTTTACCCATATATCCCATATAAGAGTTTTCTAATTTATAGCCAGCTATTTCTTGACCCTTAGCTTCTAATTCCAAAAGATTCTTCTTTACTGTAAGCGAATCTAATATAGTGGCGTTTGAAAGTGTATAATTTTTTAATAATGCAATTTTATACGCTGATAATTCTTGCTGAATACTAGATTGATTGTATTCTGAAAAACCTTCAGTATCTATTTTATTTGTTATAATTTTCTCAGCATTTTTAAAATCATCTGATAATCCATTAGAGCCTAAAAACCAAAGAATTATAGAGATTGCGAGTATAATTTTTCCTGCACCTAAAACAAAACTTTTGGTTTTTTCTAATACTGTATATGCAACATTTTTAAATAATGGAAGCTTGTAATTAGGCATTTCTACCACAAAGAAAGTACTAGTTTTTATTTTGAGAACTTTATTCAATACCATTGCCGATATAATTGAAGCGCCAAAACCAATTAAATACAAGAACATAAGGGTTAATGCCTGATAACTAAGTCCAAAAAACCGCTCATCTGGTATTACTAAAGAAATAATAATTAAATATACGGGTAAACGTGCAGAACAGGTAGTAAAGGGAACTATTAGTATAGTGATTAAACGTTCTTTCCAATTTTCTATAGTCCTAGTAGCCATTACCGCTGGGATAGCACAAGCTGTCCCAGACATTAAGGGCACAATACTTTTTCCACTAAGCCCAAAGGGGCGCATTATACGGTCCATTAAAAAGACCACCCTGCTCATGTAACCGGTCTCTTCTAACAATGATATAAATAGAAATAGAAAAGCTATTTGCGGAACAAAAAGTACAATCCCACTAATTCCAGCTAAGACTCCCTCGGTAATTAAATTGTTTAAGACTCCCGGAGGTAACGTATTCTTTACCCAATCAATGGTAGATGCAAAAAATTCATCTATAAAATCCGTTGGGTAACTACTCCAATCATATATTGCTTGGAAAATAGTTAGCAGAATTAGAAAGAAGATTAAATACCCAAAAACTTTGTGAGTAAGTACTTTGTCTATACCTGCTCTAAAACCTTTTGCCGCATTTATATCTATTTTAAGTCCTTGTTTTAGTGCACTGTTAATGTATTGATAGCGTAAAATAGTCTCTTTGTGTTGTAGCTTTTTAAGTTCTACTTTAGATTTTGTTGCAAATGAAGAAGTATCTTTTATTAAATTCTTCTCAATCGGCATAAAGTTAACATCCTGAGTAATAACCAACCAAAGTTTATAAATATCCTCTTTAGGGAAAGTATCTTTTAGGTTGTTAAAATATTCCGGAGAAATTCTAGAACTATCAATACTAGGTTTGATAGACAGGTTTTTATAATCTGTTATTAATTCTTTTATCCTATCGATACCTATTTGCTTTCTGGTACTTACTAAAGCGATTTTGGTGTCTAATTGCTCTTCAAGCAAGGGAATATCTAAAGAAATACCTTTTCTAGACATTCTATCCGCCATATTAATAACTAATACAGTTGGTATTCTTAGGTCTTTTATTTGCGTAAATAAAAGTAAATTTCTTTTTAGGTTTTCTACATCGGTCACTACTACAGCAACATCTGGGTAGTTCTTGTTGTTTTTATTTAATAGAATTTCTACCGCAACACTCTCGTCTAAAGAGGTCGTATTAAGACTATAGGTTCCTGGTAAATCTAAAACATGAGCCTTAACTCCTCTTGGTAGCTTACACAGACCTTCTTTTTTCTCTACTGTAATTCCTGGATAGTTTCCTACTTTCTGATTTAATCCTGTAAGCAGATTAAAAACCGATGTTTTCCCCGTATTTGGATTGCCTATTAGAGCTACATTAATATTCTTGCTCATACAGTTGCTTGTTCTACAATATCTAGTTCTATCAGTAAAGCAACAGATTTACGAATTGCAATGTGCGAACCATCAACATTAATATAAATAGGGTCTTTCAAGGGAGCTACTTGTACTAACTCTACGCTGTTGCCTGGTAAACATCCCATTTCTAGTAATTTTAAAGGAAGAACATCAGTAGTAAACTCCTTTATAATTCCTTTCTGACCTTTCTTTAGATGTGCAACAGTCGTAGTCAATTTTTATTTAGATTGATTTTAATTAAGGGCAAAAATAGAATAAATATCCTATACTACACAAACATATAGCCTAGAATTACAGAAAGAAGAGTTTATGAATAAGATAGATATATTATTTATAAGATTCTTTTAAAATAGTAAGGTCTTTTAATAACTTCTCAACTTCTTCCTTTTTGGTACCATCATAAAAACCTCTAATTCTACGTTCTTTATCAACCAGAACAAAATTCTCCGTATGTATCATATCCAATGGGCCTCCATCACCATCTGTCTTAACTGCAAAATAAGATTTACGAGCTAGTTCATAAATATGCTTTTTAGGACCCGTAACTAAATTCCATTTACGGTCTACAACCCCCTTTTCTAATGCATACTTTTTAAGTTGCGCCACAGAATCTATAGTAGGCGTTACCGAATGTGAAAGCAAGAGCACATCTTCATCGTCTAAAATTTGTTGCTGAATAAGCCCCATGTTTTTTGTCATTACAGGACAAATACCGGGGCAGGTGGTAAAGAAAAAATCGGCTATATAAATCTTGTCTTTGTAATTATCTTGTGTAATAGTTTCTCCATTTTGGTTGGTTAAGGAGAAATCTGCAATGGTATGGTATTTTTTTACATGTGCAAGGGTACTATCTACCAACTCACTATTCACCATAGCAGGTTGGTAAATGGTTAGTACTTCTTTTGGCTTTAAGGCATTATAAAATAGGGTAATTATGATTATAGAAAGAGCCAAAAGTACCAAACCAAAAATCTTGTATTTACTAAAGAATTTAAACATAAATGGCAACAAAGGTACGTTAGCAATTAGGTTACATCAAAAAAATGGCACCACATTGTTATTAAATCTTTCTTAAAAATGGATAGCATCGTTTTTGATTTCTTTTTTTAGACTTACTAAAAGCTTACTTTTGGCGCTTATTAAAGATTAAAACACAATATTAAATGGCATTGCTTACTCAGATACTTACATTCATTTTAATTATATCTATACTCGTTATTCTTCATGAATTGGGTCATTTTATACCTGCAAAATACTTCAAAACCAAAGTAGAAAAATTCTATCTATTTTTTGATGTAAAATTTTCACTGTTTAAGAAAAAAATTGGTGATACCGAATATGGTATTGGCTGGTTACCACTTGGAGGGTATGTTAAAATTGCTGGTATGATAGATGAGAGTATGGATACCGAGCAAATGAAAGAAGAACCAAAGCCATGGGAATTTAGATCTAAACCAGCATGGCAGCGTTTAATTATTATGATGGGGGGTGTAACTGTAAACTTCTTTTTAGCTTGGATTATTTACACAATGCTACTTTTTAATAATGGCGATAGTTATATCCCTGCAGATAATGTTAAATATGGTATACAAGTAGATTCTACTGGAGAAAAAATTGGATTAAGAACGGGTGATAAAATATTAGCTATAGATGGTATAAAAACTAAAAAGTTTGATGATGCGGTAATGGATATCCTTTTGGGAGATAATATTACGGTTGATAGAAATGGACAAAAAATTACATTCCCAATACCAGATGAGGGTATAAAAGATATTTTGGGTAGTAAAGGAAAGCGTTTTTTGAGTTATAGGACTATACCTGTATTAGAAGAAGTTACTAGTGGTAAAGTTGCAGAAAAAGCAGGTATTTTACCTGGTGATAAAATTACGAGTGTAAACGGAATTGAAATTAATTATTGGGACGAGTTTACTGGAATTATAAAATCTTCTGCTAACAAAGAATTAAGTATACAAGTACTCCGTAACGGAAGCACGAAAGAGCTAAACCTTACTGTTCCAGAGGAGGCTCGTATAGGAGTAGAGGTAAACACACAAGATTTAATAGTTACAGATGAGTATAGTTTTTTAGCGGCAATACCCGCAGGTTTTAATGAAACTATTAACGTATTAACAAAACAGATTAAACAATTTAAAATATTAGCAAAACCAAAAACAGAAGCTTATAAGTCTATTAAAGGCCCTATAGGTATCGTAGAAATGATGCCAGAAGAATTTGACTGGTCTTTCTTCTGGAGTTTTCTAGCAATGTTCTCTGTATGGCTAGCATTTGTTAACTTGTTACCTATTCCTGCTTTGGATGGCGGACATGTAATGTTTTTATTATATGAAATTATTTCTGGTCGACCACCGAGTGAAAAAGTGTTAGAGAGAGGGCAGATAGTTGGCTTTGTGATAATTATGGGGTTAATGGTAGTAGTTTTTGGGAATGACATTTGGAATATTATAAAAAGATTTATCTAGATATTTAAAAAACAGCATTTTTTTGTTTGGCATATTTAAAAAAACAATTATATTTGCACCCGCCTAGAGAGATAACAGGAATATTTATTTAGGTTTCTTAAATAAGAAATGCATCGCAGAAGCTGATAATTCTGCACTTTGAAATAGTTCTATATGAACATTCCTCCTTAGCTCAGCTGGTTAGAGCATCTGACTGTTAATCAGAGGGTCCTTGGTTCGAGCCCAAGAGGGGGAGCTTATTAAAGACAAGCCATTCAAGAAATTGAGTGGCTTTTTCTTTTTCTACAGGTTAATCATTTTATATTTAGATTAAGGAGTTAATTATAAAATTAGCCAAGAACTCTATAACTTACTATCTTTGATATTATTGGAGACATTTATTTTTTATAATAAATAAATGAAATATAAATGTATTTTTGTAACAAACACAAAACCATAACTAAATTAAAATGTCAAAAAACAATAAGGACGTAATCGATATTCATTCGAAAACAGATGACGCTGCATCAAAAATTGATGTTATTAAAAATTTAATTTTTGGTGATAATATACAGGCATATAATTCTGAATTTGATTCACTTAAACAAGACATTCTTAATAAGAAAAAAGTATTAGAAGAATTAATAGAAGAAGCAAGAACAGAACTTAAAGCTACTATCGATAATGTTTCTACTGATGTAAATATTAGAATTACTGAATTAGAAGAAACTCTAGAAGATAAAATAGAAAATATAGATACTGCCAAAGTGAATAAAAAAATGCTGGGTGATTTATTAATTGAATTGGGTGAAAAGGTAGGTAACAAATAGTTGTTCTAAATTCTGCCTAAGATGAGTGAGAAAGACAGACTTGAGATTTTAAAAGATATTTTATTTACAGATGATCGTGAATATGCAGAAAGAATAGCAGAAAGAATAGCTATTTTGGAGCAAACTGTTAATGAACGAAATAACCTGTCTACAAAAGTAAACCCTATAATTGAACAACAATTAAAAGAGTTTATAGAAAGTATCCCAACTAAATTAGGCCCTACAATAACAGCTACACTAAAAGAAGAAATTAGAATTAATAAAGATGAAATTGTAGATGCCTTATACCCTATCTTGGGTAAAATGATAAAAAAGTACATTGCTCAAGAAATAAAATTACTATCAGAAAATATTAACGGTCAATTATCTGCTAAAGGGTGGAGAAGAAAATTTAAATCTTGGTTTGGAGGCGTTAAAGAGGAAGATCTTATTTTAAGTGAATTATCTGCTGCTAGCATACAGCAAGTTTTATTAATAGAAAAAGACTCTGGTATTTTAACAGCAAGTTATTCTAAAACAGAAACTATTGATCAAGAGATGATTTCGGGAATGTTAACTGCCATTAAAACATTTGTAGAAGATGCCTTTAACCAAAAAAATCAAAACTTAGAGCTTATAGAATACGAATTGTATCAAATACACCTTCAAAGCTTTGTAAATTACTATATTGCCATAATTATATCAGGAAATTATAGTTTAAAATCAAAAAATAAAGTACAAGACATTATTTTTAATTTTTATGATAAATTCATGGAAATGAAAAAATCCAAATTACTTAGTACCGAGTTAATAGAAAAAGAACTAGCACAAAATTTTGAGAATGCAGATATCTAAAAAAATAGTTGTTTTAGGACATTTTGGTGTTGGAAAAACCTCCTTAATTAAGAGATTTGTAGATGATAGCTTCACAGATAATTATAAAGTATCTATAGGCGTTCATATTACTAAAAAAGTAGTAGAAATAGCAGCAGACTCAATGTCTTTAATTCTGTGGGATTTAGAAGGTACAGATGATATCGAAACCATACGTAATGCTTATCTTTTAGGAACGCATGGTGTTATCTTTGTTTTTGATGTTACAAGGCCTTCAACATTTCAAAATTTAAATTCTGATTTAGAGATAATCAAAAAAAAACTACCTAACATTCCTTTTTTAACTATAGGAAATAAAACGGATTTGGTTGTTTTAGATGAGTTGAAACAATTATTAGAACATAATACAATTTCTACCGATTTTTTAACAAGTGCAAAAACAGGAGACACTGTAAACAATGCATTTTTAAAACTAGCAAAACTATTAAATGCAAATGCTAAATAACTACAAAGCTGCATATACCAATAAGAACATTCACTTTGTTTTTGTTAATTACGAAGGCATCATACAAGAAAGCGATCAACTATTTATAGATTTTAAAATAGGGGATTCTATTTTGAATGCACACCCATTTTTTGAATGTCTCCCTTCTTTAAAAGAAGTCTCAGAGGAAGAAATTACTTTTAATTGTGTACATCTTAATATTGCTGACAAAGACTACAATTGCGATATAAAAATAGCATCTAAAAAAGAAGGGGTACTTATTGTTATCACTGATTTAACAGAGCACTATGCGGAATACCAAAAAATTGCTCAATCTAGAAATGAGTCTATTATTAATAATGAATTAATAGTACTAAAGAATAGCGAGTTAGAAGAAAGGGAGCGTTTTAAAAATTCCTTCATTCAGAATTTTAGTCACGAACTCAGAAATCCTCTTACCAGTATCATTTCCATCACAAATATAATTGGTGATACTCAATTAACAAATGAGCAAAGGAGAATGTTAGATTTTCTTAAAGAATCTAATAATAATCTAAAGCTAATGCTAGAAGATATATTAAGCATAAGCATGATTAATTCTGGCAAGCTTCAATTAGAAAGCAAGTATTTTAATTTTCCTCAATTATTAGAATTATTAAAATTTACATATCAGACAAGAGCAGAAAATAAAGGATTAGATTTTACCATAACTTCTGACGTTAAAATTCCAGAATTTTTAGAAGGTGATCGCTTAAGGCTTTTCCAAGTATTAACAAACCTATTAGACAATGCCTTTAAATACACACTTAATGGGTCTATTTCTTTAAACATATCATTAAATCAGAAAAGAGCTAATAAAATTAGTTTACACTTTGCAATTTCCGATTCAGGAATTGGAATAGCTAAAAAAGACCTGCCATTTATATTTATTAGCTTTAACCAATTAGAGACTATAGAAAAGCATAATGGTACAGGGTTAGGTTTAGCTATTGTTAAAGGGATGTTAGAGCAAATGGAAAGCAATATCAAAGTGCAATCTAAGTTAGACAAGGGTACAGTTTTTAGTTTTGATCTTGGTTTAAAATTTCCAATACATCCAATTACGGATTTGCCATCAAACTCAAATACAAAAGCCTATAAGCTTAAAGAGGAGGGCGGTAAATATAAAATATTGTTAGTAGAGGATGATGCACGGCTGCAAACCACATTATTTAAGTCTTTAATAGATACAGAATACTTTTATATAGACTTAATAAGCGATGGGGCTAAAGTTATGGAAGAAGTAGTTAATGATACTTATGATATGATTTTAATGGACGTTAATTTACCTAATTTAAATGGCGATCAAATCACAAAAACAATTAGGGAATTCCCATTTAAAAATATAAAAAAAATACCTATAATTGGACTTACCGCAAATGCTTTTGAAACTAACATTAATTCGTACCTAAAAATAGGTATGAATGCAGTACTATCTAAACCGTTTGATCAAGAAAATCTTCTGGAAACTATGTTCAAATTTTTAAAATAATTTTTCAATTACACAATAAAATACATTTTATCGATAAAAAATGCATTTTATCGAAATTTTATTTTTTATTCTTTTTTATTCTTTTTTAAACAAATAGCTGATTAGTTTTACTTTAGTTCTTAGTAAGTTCAATTTTAAAGCAGATTATTAATCAAATAGAAGATAAACTATGGATAATTTTTATTTAATTGATTTTTTATTTTTTCTAAGCATAATCTGTTTTTTAATTTCACTTTATACAATATTTAAAGAAAACGTTTTAAAGTAAATTAAGTACGTATATAAAAAATCAATTAAATAGCATACACTTTCCCCAAAGAATAGCTAAGAGTTTAATTTTTTTTGATTTGTTTTATTAGCCACGTTTTAGGGGTTTTTAAAATAATTTTTTTAATAACATTAAAAACACAAACACTAATTAACAAATATCATTATGAAAAAAGTATTATTTTTTTTCGCAGTTATGACTGCATCAATCACGGTAGCCCAAGATTTACCATCTAATCCAGAACCAGGTAAATGTTATGTACGTTGTACAACCCCAGACATTTATGTAAATGAAACGGTTTCTATTGTTATCAAACCTGCGTACAAGACATTAAAAAAAATACCTGCAACATTTAAAAAAGTTACAGAAAACGTTTTAATAAAGCCAGCAGGGAAAAAATTAACAGTTGTTCCAGAAAAATGGGGAACAGAGACTGTAACGTATGTATCTAAGCAAGGAGGAAATACAATTAGTACTTCTCTGGCAGCTTTCAAAGATAGTTCAGAAACATTAGAGATTAAGCCAGCCTATGCACAATGGGAATTAGGAGCATCTGCTCCAAATTGTGCTTCTGGAAACCCAGATGATTGTAGATATTGGTGTTACAAAGGGTACCCAGCAGAATTTACTACAATTGAAACAGAAGTATTAGAAAAAGATGCTGCTTTTACTAAAACACCAATAGGATCTAAAGAAGACAAGTATATAAAAACAGTTCTTTTATCCCCAGCAAGAGTAGAAGAGGAAATTATTCCTGCAAAGTACAAGGATATTACAAAAACAGTTTTAGATAAAGATGCTTATGTAGTTGAAGATACTGTTCCTGCAGTTACAAAAACTATCACAAGAGAAGTATTAAAACAAAAAGGAGGATTAACAACTTGGAAAGAGGTTGAGTGTTCATTAATAGAATACCAGGCATTACCAATTAGCTGGAACTTAGGAAGTGCAACATTAACTACTGCCGCTAAAACATTAATAGATACTCGTTTAATGCCAGTATTAAAACAAAACCCTGGTGTTAAAATAGAATTAGCATCTCATACAGATTCTAGAGGTGGAGCAAGTTCAAACCAAACCTTATCAGAAAGAAGAGCACAAGCGGTTGC
>Ga0114952_1000481_pt1 | contig 41833 bp, 18 predicted proteins | sample SidtaG_2_FD_87303 | JGI IMG/M metagenome (GOLD analysis project Ga0114952, IMG submission 87303) | Marine algal microbial communities from Sidmouth, United Kingdom - Sidmouth_Asex2 metaG | ecosystem: Host-associated > Algae > Red algae > Unclassified | place: Sidmouth, United Kingdom | collected...
AAGAAGAGTTGCTGGACTGGAAGAACGAGTAGCAGGGGGTGCATTTTTAGATGTTAAAGGAGAAAAGATTGGCATCCACGAAGGTTACCCATTTTATACAATAGGACAGAGAAAAGGTCTCGGTCAAGCGTTTGGCGAACCAATGTTTGTCACAGAGATCAGACCTAATTCAAATGAAGTTGTGTTAGGCAGGGTAGAAGACCTAGTAAAAAATGGTATGACAGTCAAACAAATTAATTCTATGAAATATCAAACCATTCCTGATGGGTTTGAAGGGATCACCCAAATCAGATACAACAGTCCAGGGTCTTTAAGTTTGCTAAAGCCAACCAATGCTGATGAAGTAGAGGTCGAGTTTTTGTCCAATGTCAAGGGAGTGGCCCCTGGACAATCGGCTGTTTTTTATGAAGGAAATGATGTGATAGGCGGAGGAATTATTTGGGGATCTAAGTAGAAAAACACACCTGTTCAGACTTTTGATGGTTTCATAAATATGACATTCAATTAGTTATCCTTATATTACTAGTTCAAGCCTTTAATAAATCATTGCAATTAAATGTTCTGACTATGAAATGTTTATCCACCATACTATTTGTCTTTTTTGCTTTCTATTTGCATGGACAAATTGTTGATATTCCTGATGCAAATTTCAAACAAACTTTAATCGATCTTGGAGTGGATACGAATAATAATAATGACATAGAGGAGTCAGAAGCTTTAGAATTGACAGCTTTGAGTGTTTTCCAAAAATCAATAGTTTCACTCAAAGGCATCGGGAAATTCACTAATCTTAGATCTTTTACTTTTAGTAAAAACTTTGTTGCAACAGTTGATTTGAGTGATTTGATAAACCTTGAAGTAATTGCAGGCTCGGAAAATCTGCTTACAAATATAATTTATCCCTCATCAGAAAATCTAAGAATAGTTAATGTACGTGACAATAGATTGAATGATCTAGTATTTGGGGATGTGCCAAATCTATCCTTTTTAAATTATTCTCAGAATCCAATCGAAGACCTTGACCTTAGTGCATATGCCAATCTAGAATCTCTTTTTTGTTTTAATTGTTTGCTTACAGATATAGATTTAAGTCAAAATACCAAATTGGAGGAATTGATAGTAAATGATAACGTCTTGAATAATCTTAATTTGAATACAACTATTCAACTCAAACGTTTGAATTGTTCAAGCAACAAATTTGGAGTTCTAGATTTAAGTAATTTGGTGAACCTAATACAATTAGATTGTGATGATAACCAATTGGAGGTATTAGATTTAAGTAATAATATAGTTCTTGAAGAATTGTATTGTGATAGAAATAATATTCAAAATTTAGATTGTAGTTTTTCCAATGTATTTTCAATACTATTTTGTCAAGAAAATGATATTAGAAGGCTGAACATAAAAAATGGTAATGATGAAATTGCTTTAGATTTTTCTCTTAATCCAAACTTGAGTTTTATCTGTGCAGATTCTACACAAATTCCTACCGTTACTGTTCTCGCCTCTAATTCTAATTATACTAATTTGGCGATTAGCACGGATTGCTCTACAGTTGTTAGCTCAGAAAGCATTGAAGATCTTTCATCTGATATTGAGTTATTTCCTAACCCTACTTTTGGAAGTGTTACCATAAATTCAAACATTGGATTTAACGAAATTTGGATAAGAACTACAGAAGGGGAATTGATGAAAAGTAAAAAATTTGATCAAGCTATTTTTAGTCATGAGATAATAATGGAAAATTTTCCTTCACAAATGTATATCATAGGTGTAAATCAAGGTGATCATATCGTTCATTATAAATTACTTAAGCAATGAGCTTTTATTGTTTAATTAGGATCATATGCTAGACATTTTTTTTCAAGGTCAAAATTCCTTTAGTGCTTTTAATAAGGAACACCTGCTAACAATACTTTTGTTGGCCATTTTATTTTTTATTATTATTTATTTGAGTAATAAATTTTTAAACGTTAAGCAGCAAAGCGTTTTTGGATTTGCGCTTGGTATATTTACATTCTTAGGGTTGGTTACCAGAACATTACTTTATTACAAACTTGGAACTTTCACAATTGAAAATGGACTCCCACTCTATGTTTGTAGGCTGGCGACATTGTTTGTGCCTTTTTTGATGTGGTATAAAAATAAAAAACTGTTTGGCATACTATATTTTTGGATATTAGGTGGCACGCTCCAAGCGCTACTTACACCTGATTTGGCCTATGGATTTCCACATTTTGAAAGCATCTATTATTGGCAAATTCATGGAGGGCTTGTGCTTGTTATCTTATACGCGGTTTTTGTTTATAAAATGAAGCCAGTTTTTCACGATTTGAAAAATGCTTTTTATGCAGGAGTGGGTTATCTGGTTGTTATTCATGTGATAAATATTCTCTTGGGTTCAAATTATTCTTACACCATGCGTAAGCCACCTGTAGCAAGTATACTCGACATCATGGGGCCGTGGCCAGTTTATCTAGGAACAGGAATAGGGGTAATGATGGTCTTATTCTTAATACTCTATTTGCCTTTTTATCTACAAGCCAAAAGGTCACAATAAACCATGTCTTTTTGTACCTATTCGAAAAAAACACGTTAAATCTGTTGATTTGTTCTTTTAATAGAGCGATTTGTAAGTATTATGTTATTTTTATAGATATGTAAACTTTATAAAATGAAAAAGAAAGCGCTTGAATCATATTTGGCTTCTTGGGTGGAGTCATGGACTGGAAATCAACCAAAAAAATTATTGAAATATTACGGTTCAAAAGTAGTTTTTCAAGATCCTTTAAATCCAAATGGTTTAAATGGGAAAAAAGTGCTTGGTCCATACTTGACGAAATTGTTGGCGAAGAATCCAGAATGGAAGTGGGAAATTAAAGAAATCATTCCAACTAAAAATGGATGTACTCTCAAAACAGAGGCAACCATACCTAATAAAAAGAAATTGGTGAAGGTGCCATGTGTCGATATTATTGAAATTAAAGGCACAAAAATCGTACGAAATGAAGTGTATTTTGATAGGTCTAAATTAAAATGATGCCTATAGACCATTGAAAATAGATTCGGCACTATGTGTGCTTACAAATAAGGTAGTGATAGAGGGGGAACATTGAACACTCTTCTATAAAAAATACCTTATGACTCTAAAGCCAGCAATTAAACCGAATTTTCTTTTCCCTGAATTTCCGAAGGCGAGATCGATCTTGCCACCTGCTTACAAAGAAATATATAAACTTCATTACAAGAGGAATAGAGATGGCGATACTTCCGCCACTTCGATCTCTAAGCAAATGGAACTTTGGCTACACAAAAAAGTTGCTGAAGATGTTTTGAACACCTCAAAGGATCTCTCTACCTTGGAGATCGGTGCCGGCACTTTGAACCAATTGATTCATGAACCCAATGTAAAAAATTACGATATTATTGAGCCTTTTAAAGAACTCTTTAAAGGAGCAAAGGAACTATATAGAATCAATACTATCTATGATGATATTTCTGAAATTCCATTAAATAAAAAATATGGGAGAATCACATCTGTAGCTACTTTTGAACATATCCTAAATCTTCCTGAAGTTGTAGCGAAAGCTATTTTGCACATGAAACCTGGGAGCTGTATGCGTACATCGATCCCGAATGAAGGGACAATAATGTGGAAGTTAGGAACAAAAATAACGGGATACGAATTCGAAAAAATGTATGGTTTGGAATATGATGTTTTGATGCAGCATGAGCACGTGAACACCGCAAAAGAAATAGAAAGTATTTTGGATTATTTTTTCGATTCTAATGATGCATATTCTTTTGGTCTAAATAAAAATTTTTCTTTCTATCGATTCATTGAATCTAAAGAACCGGATTATGCAAAAGCAAAACAGTTTCTTGAAAGTATAAATGCGACTTATTTATTAGCACAATAAATCAAGCTGTAAAACTATTATTCAGTTTGCTAATAAATTTTATTGAAACACGATCTTAATAAATTATAAAAAAGTAAGAGGCATGAAAAAAACAATAGTTGACATAGATCAGAATATTGATCTTCTAATAAATGAAATTAATGCATTTAATGATGATGCTGCAGTGAAGTCCATTATGGTCCTTTCGAGTGCAAAGATCGAACACCCAAGATCTTTACTGGATCCTTGTCTAAAAAATTTAAATAAGGGGATTATAGGAGGAATTTTTCCAGAGGTGGTATTTGAAGGGAAACGATATGATGATAAAGCGATCGTGGTAGGTTTAAATTTTGATATGGAGACCTTAGTGATCTCTGATCTTGATGAAAAAAGTGATCATAAAATTGAAAGTGCCATAGAAATATTAGCTGAGAATAGTGGTTCAGAAGATAATGCTGTTTTTCTATTTATGGATTGTTTGTGCCGCAACAAACAATGCGTCTTTGATTCTATGTTTAACTTGATGGGAGGTTCAGCTTCTTATATAGGAGCAGGGGCAGGGTCTTTGACTTTTGAAAAATTTCCATGCTTGTTCTCTAATGAAGGAATGCAAGAAAATGCGGTTGTTTTTGGGTTGGGAAAGACAGATCTGAATGTTGGTGTAGCTCATGGTTGGGAGTCAATTAGCAAAGCCTTTAAAGTGACAGAGTCAGATAATAACCAGATGAAAACATTAGATTGGAAACCAGCAATGGAAGTATACCAAGAAGTTATAGAAGGACATGCAAGGCAGAGTGTTGATTTTGAAGACTTTTTGAATTGCGTAAAATCATACCCTTTTGGGATATCAAAAATGGATGATGAAATGATAGTCCGAGATCCGTTTAAAACTGAGAACAATAATGTATTTGCTTTGGATAATGTAGAGGAAGGAAGCTTTGTGAAAATCTTGTACGGTGATATAGATTTGTTATTGGAGGGAGCAAGCAAAGCTAGAAATAATGCAATTAATTCAGCGGGTGACTCAAGAGTTAATGCTGAGATAATGATCATCGACTGCATCTCTAGAGTTTTATTCATGGGTGATTCATTTGATAAAGAATTAGCAATTCTTGATCCTGAAAAGAAAGCATTTGGAGCCTTAACATTAGGTGAAATAGCAAATAATGGTGATTCATATTTAGAAGTGTTTAATAAAACGGCTGTAGTAGGAGCGATCAATGGTTAATCAAGATAAGCAAATATTAAATGAGGTTCTTTTGGAGTTGACTCTTGCTATTGGTAGCGAATCGAACTACAAGAAAATATTAAAGAATTGTCTTCCTCTTATTTTGAGGAGATTAAATTGTATGGCGGCAGGATTGTTTGACATAAATAGAAACCAAGTAAATCCGATATATTTTATTCCTTTCTCTTTTCCAAAATCAAAAGAGTTTGTTGATATAGTTAAATCATATGAATCATTAAATGATGCAAATGTAAGAAAAGATTTCTTGCAGTATTCAGATGGCAAAAACTTCTTCATCGTCTTTAACAATAGTGGAAGTTTGTTTATGCTTAAAAGGCGGAATAAATTTTCTGAAATACAAATGAAAGATCTTATTCCGATCGTAAAATTTTTGCACATTGCATTAGGAAATGCGTTTGAAAAAGAGAAGAGATCGAGATTGCAAGAAACACTGAGTAGGTTGTCATTGGTAGCAAGCCAATCAACCAATGGTGTTGTTATTACAAATAAGGTAGGTGAAGTAGAATGGATAAATGAAGGATTTACCAGAATGACCGGTTTTACTTTGAAGGATATAGAGGGTAAAAAGCCGGGTTCCATTTTGCAAGGACCTAAATCTGATCCCAAAGTAATAGAATTAATGAGGCAACATTTGCGGAAGCAAAAACCATTTAATGTTGAGATAATTAACTATACCAAGGATAAAAAAGAGTATTGGATCCAAATATCATGTAATCCATTGTATAATGAAATGCAAGAACTTCAGGGTTTTATGGCCATTGAGTCTGACATTTCCGAAAGAAAAATTTCTGAAGCAAATTTAGTACAAGCAAAGAAGGCTGCCGAGAATGCTCAAGAAGCAGAAAAGCAATTTCTTGCGAATATGAGTCACGAGATACGAACACCCTTGAATGCCGTTATTGGAATGACTTCTTTGTTATTAGATACAGATCCTACAACAGAGCAACTAGACTATCTAAATACTTTGAATACTTCGGCTAATTTTTTGTTGAAACTTATTTCAGATGTTCTTGATATTTCAAAAATTCAAGCAGGTAAAATTGACTCTAGAGAATCTTTGTTTGATTTGCATAGATTCTTGAATACCATTCATCTGACGTTTGTAAATAGAAGTGTCAATCAACGGGTGCAAGTTGTTTCTAAAGTGGATCATTCAGTACCACAGTTTATAAAAGCGGATGATGTCTTGCTTATGCAGATACTCAACAATTTAATGAGTAATGCTGAAAAATTTACTCAAGAAGGGGAGATCGGATTTGAAATTTCCTTCTCTAAAGATAGTGAAGCAAAGGGTATTTTGAACGTGGAAGTATTTGATTCTGGCGTAGGAATATCAGAGGATCGATTAGATTTTATCTTTAGAAAATTTACACAGCTAAAAGATAAAAATAGAGCTGACAAAAGAGGTACTGGACTAGGATTAGCAATTACAAAAAAACTTGTTGAGTTGCTAGGTGGTGAAATAAAAGTTGAAAGTAAAGTGAACGTAGGAACAAGATTTAAAGTAACTATCCCAGTTGAATCGGTTGAAAATAATATTGGCGATGCTAGACAAGGAGATAGTATTTCCTTACAAAGCAAAGATTCAAAAGTGAATTTTGAAAATTGTCTCATCCTTGTTGCGGAAGATAATCCGATAAATCAAAAATATATAAAGAGAATCTTAGAGAAGAATAATATTAAATATGAACTTGCAAACAATGGGCTAGAAACGGTAAACATGTGCAAGATTACAAATTATGACCTTATATTCATGGATATCCAAATGCCAATCATGGATGGTCTTGAAGCATGCAACATTATTCGGCAGAATGAAAACTTGAATCAGAATACTTGCATTATTGCTTTAACAGCTTCTGCGTTAAGGGAAGATAAACGTAAAGCGATAGATGCGGGAATGGATGGTTTTTTAACCAAGCCTTTTACACCAGTAAAGTTGCTTGAAGCAATGAGGAAAAACTTACGTCAAAGTATGTAATACTTTTAGATCGAAAAAAAATAACCGTACCGGGTGTTAATCTAATACGGTTATCGAGTCTTTATCTAAAGGTTTTTATTATTCCTAACTTAATGCCATAGTATTGATGTTTGGTGTCCAATCTATAATTGTCACTATTCATAGAGCTAAAAGTGCTTTGCCAATGAGGGCCTAATTCTATACTCAGATCTCTATTTAAATAGTAACTAACTCCTGCAGATGCCAAATAGCTTATAGCTAATTTTGACTTAAATATAACACCATCACCATTTGCAAGCCTTAGTACTTCTACTTCTTCATCCGTTGAGAAAATTTGTCCTTTTGTTTTGAAATTCAAATTAATTCCTAAGCCTGCATCAATATAAAAACGCCATTTGTTTGAATTGAATGCTTTACCTAAGGTGATTGGAATGTTGATTGTTTCGTATCTGTTGAAAATCTTCTTGATATTGGTTTGCTGCACGAAGGTTGGTTCAATAAAATCAGGTTCACCTTCTATTAGATTTACGCCAAGATCAATTGCTGCATCAAACCGTTCAGTTAATTTCGAGTATTCTATCCCAGATGATAGACGGAATCCTTTTTTAAATGTTTTTCTTAAAAAGACACCTGCCCTAAAGGATTCAACAAATGATTCAGAGGCGTTTCTAACCTCAATGTAATCGAGTGTAGAAATATCTATCGAATCTTTATGCTCTAAAGTTCGATCAGCATATTCGTAGCTGTAATATACACCTAGTTGAGTTTTTGGAGTAATGTTATTTTTCGCGTTTAATTTTTCAACCCATTCAGGTTCGTATGTTGGTTCTTCAATTCCTAATACCAGTAAGTTTATTTGTGAAGATTCAATGTTTGTGGCAGCATCGAGTAGTGCATCTGTAGATACAATATCCTCTTTGCCGTCTTCATTTTTATTGTTCTTAAGAATTTCATTGTTGAGATTCTCTTTACCTAAATTTATGCCGTCTTTGGTAATTTCAGACCTGTTCAAATCTGTCTTCGACTTTGCGTCTAAATTAGATGAAGATTTGTTGTTTTTATCAAGTTTAATTGTTGATAGAATAGTATTTGAATGCTCTATTTTTGACTTTGTTGTCTTAATTACTGATTTTGGTTTGTTTGTTACAGTATTATTTCTTGCATCATTTGCTATATTATTTGATTTATTTCTTGAGTCTATTTCTTTACTAATGTTTATTTTGTTTTTTGTAATTGATTTTTCTACTAATACATTCTTATCGTTAGAGTTATCGATACCATTTGTTTGGATTAAGTATTGTGATTTTTGATTATTATTTAAGTTTATATTTTCAATGACGCTCATTTTATTTGCATCATTCATTTTAGTTTCTTTGTCATTATTTGATTGAGTGTAGACAATCAAACTACCAACAGCCAGAAGTGCAAAACCTAAAAAGAACCACCAAAAAGGGAACCTTTTGGTTTCTTTCTCTTGCATGTCATTCCATAGTGCATCAGCGTCTATTGGAGAGACATAGCCATCCATTTTTTCTCTGAATTTATCTTCTAATTTGTGGTCCGACATTTTTCTCTCTTTTCATTTTCTAGAATATTTTCTTTTAATATTGTTTTGGCTCGAGACAAATTTGATCTGGAGGTGGAAGCATTAATTCCAATCTTTTCTCCAATCTCTTGATGACTGTATCCGTCAATTACATACAAGTTAAAAACGATCCTATATTGTGTAGGAAGCTTTGCTACTAAAGAAATGATCTCTTCTGCAGATAAACTATCTAATGTATTCTCTTCCCTACTACTTTGAGCGATGACTTCTTCATCGATTTCGATAGGGTAGATCTTTTGTGATTTATTATGTTGTAGTGCAACGTTAATTGTTACTCTTTTGATCCACGCATCTAAGACTCCTTTTGAAGCATCATATTTGTCAAAGTTTTTAAAGATGATCATAAAAGCATCTTGCAAGACATCTCTTGCATCCATTTGTCTATAGCAGTATCTTCTACAGATGGTAAATAAAAGACCAGAGTATTTCTGCACCAAAGCTTTTTGTGCCTCTGGCCTTTTATTTTGACAACCTAATATGATTTGATTTAAATCCAATCCTTTATATTTTCCTTTGTTTGTCTTAATTATACGAGGCCCTAAAATCACCAGTTACTTGAGTCGGCCAGTAGTCATCGCGTGCATCAAAGAGTGTCCCACTAAAAGTGCCTAGAATGTATTCTCCTTTGAGTCCTACATCTATTAAATTAATTGTGAAATCTTCGCATCCATATTCCCCACTTGGTGTTCCACAGACCAACTGGTTTATAGTTGCACCATCATTGATCACAGATAATCTAAAAGTACTTGGCATTTGATCCCCTTCAGCAAATATATCATCTTGAGTATCCAATGCAGTAAACAAGGAAAGTGCTAAATTACTTGTAGTGTCAAATTTCATCGTTTGAATAACTTCTCCAAATGCAAACACACCTTCCTGTGAGTATGTATTTCCATCGATAGTTATATTTATAAAAGTAACGTTTTCCTCACAAACCATAATTGTTCCTATATCGGTGTCTTCATTTATCCCATCAGGATATTCATAGGTAATAGATTTTGTATCGTTTTCGAAATCATAAATTATAAGACTGAAACCCGTCAAGCATTTTGGAATAGGGTATGAAAAATTGCCATTCTCATCTGCATATGCGATCCATGAAGATTGATCATTAAAAATATATCCATAGGTAGATCCTAATTCGTTTTGTTCGCAATCTTGAAAATTTGCTGTCAATAAAGAGGTACTACTAACATGCACATCACTTTCAATATCAGGCAATGTTGTGTCTTCAGAAAGAGGACCAACATCGAGGGTTAAATTATAATCTATACATTCAAAATCACTCGTTACAATTAATTGTAATGATTCATTCTGTGGTACTTTACCACAGATAAATCCATCTTCATCTGTATAAGCATAAGACGTTAGACCAGAACCAACTACTTTAAGGTATACCAGTGCAGATGGGATTGGCTTATTGTTTGTATCCACGATAGTTACATTCATTTTTACAACAGGAAACGGTGCATCGCAATTCCACCATGAAAAATGTGATACTTTTCCCACATAAGCTCCATTCCTAAGTTCAGCTTGTCCTTCTTCCATCCATTTTGCAGTTTCAATATCATAATGCCATAGTGGTATGTTGGAAGGAGCATTTGCCAATAAATTGTCATCGATAGGAAAGGTTATGGTAGCTTCTTTGTCATCTGCTAATTCGAGTTTGATACCTTGTATGGATTCCATTTCCAGTGTGAGCATGCTATAACTTGCCAGTTGGACATCTTCATTATTTGCGTTAACTGCACTCAGGTCACCTGGTATGGCACTGATAGAAGAAATATCTTCTGGGTTCAATCTTTTAGCGTAAATGGCTACTTCACCTCCACCAAACTGGGTGCCATTTAAAGCAAAGGCAAAAGGTGGAAACTCTACTTCAGCCCCATCAAAGACTATCGTTCCTCCTTTTTGCGTGTTAACATTAGCAACAAATTCCTTCTCTAATAATTGAATGGTAACCTCATTTCTATCTTTTGGGTTTGACAATACTTTCGATACTTCAAATCGATCTAATCTGTTTGCATGGATGACATTGCTTTCCCCCAAATTAATGTTCTCAAAAGAGAAGAATCCATTCTCATCCGAAATGGTTCTTTGTGCTGCTATATCTAATGTGACACCTGATAAGCTTTCTCCGTTTTCTCCAATAACTCTCCCAACAACATCTGTTATATTAGTTGGGCCTTGTGGATCATTTATAATAAAGTCTTCATCCTGACGACAAGAATTGAGCATCAGCACAAGACCTATTACTATTAATATGATATACTTATATTTAAACATTTTTAATTTCTTTTAAAGCAAATTTTCCATAAAAGCTTCTTCATAATATCTAATATAGCTCCTTATGCGAAAACGATGCGTAGGTTAATAATTTTATTTCTTTTCAGCTGCTGGTATGCTCTATATTGCTAAAGGAAGGAATTTGCTGCGTTCTGTGTAAAATAATATCATGTTAGTTGCATTTGTTACTGTTTTATTAGCTTAAAAGCAAAAAAGAATTATTTTTGACCTTCACAGTCTCAAAGGTTTATCTAGATATTATGGGGGGATATATTTTTAAAGTTCTAATATTCATTGGTTTGCTCTTTGGCTCACAGTCATTGCTTTTTGCCCAAAGCATTAAAGGAGTCGTAATAGATGAAAATAGAGAACCGCTGATAGGGGTTAATATCGTTGACCAATCCAATCTTGAAAATGGAACAATTACTGATGTTGATGGTACATTTAGTCTTGACAATACTAGCCCAAATAGTGTTTTGCTAGTTTCTTATATTGGATATAAAGATCTCAAGGTTACAATTGGAAGTGATACTTTTTACGAAATAACCTTACTTAGCGATTCGGAAATATTAGATGAAGTGGTTGTCACCGCTTTGAATATCAAAAGGCAAAAAAGATCTTTAGGTTATTCTACAGAAACGTTTGGAGGAGATGAATTGGAAAGATCAGCAGCGTCAAATGTGATCAGTGCCTTAAGTGGTAAAGCGGCAGGCGTTCAAGTATCTGCAGGAAACGGTGTAGATGGTGGTACAACAAGAATCACCATTAGAGGAAATAACAACATTACTGGCAATAACCAACCTTTAATCATTGTAGACGGTGTTCCATTAGAAAATACACCTGGGCTAGAATCTATAGGTCGAGGCCAAGACTGGGGTTCTGCAATAAACAATATCAATCCTGCCGATATTGAAACTTATAACATTCTTAAAGGTCCAACAGCAGCGGCCAAGTACGGGGCTAGGGGCGCAAATGGCGTCATCATAATAACTACCAAAAGAGGAAGGATACAAAATGGCTTAGGTGTAAATTATACCGTTCAATTCCGTACAGTAGAACCGTACTATTATAGAGAGGTACAAAATAAATACGGGGCTGGTGGTCCTTTGTCTTTATCTCAACCTACTTTCCCACTAAATGACGAAGGCATAGAAAAATATCCAACAGCAATAAATACTGATAATGGACCTGGAGGGCAATCCACTTCAGCATCGTTTGGGTTTTATGGTTCGGGTGTATCTTGGGGGCCTGAAATGAGAGGGCAAATGATAGAATGGTGGGATGGTCAAATGAGACCCTTTGATCCACAAGAAGAAAATATAAATCTTTATTTTTCGAATGGAAACTCTACCTCACATAACTTATCTTTCTCCGGAGGCAATGATATGGGAACCATCAGAGTTTCTTTATCTAGGTTGGACAACGATGCAATAATTCCAAATTCAAACTTCAACCAATCAACTGTTAATCTTGGAGCCAATCTTAAAATTTCGCCCAAGCTAAATGCAGATCTTTCGATGTCTTATATCAATTATCATAGACTAAATACACCAACACTTGGAGATGAAAATAATTCTTTTGGTAAGGGTATAATTTATAGTTATCCACGATCCTATAAAGGAATCGAAGCTACTGATTTTGAAAATCCGGACGGCACAAGAAACAATTGGGGAGGAGCTTATCCATTTCAATACATTGGTTCTGACCTATGGTGGAATACCTACCGCAACAATAAAACTTTGGATCGAAATAAAATGTTAGGATCATTGACCTTGTCTTATGATGTCACCCCATGGCTTAATGTACTAGGAAGGCTAGGGACAGATCTGACTTTTCAGGAGTTTGAAACTAGAAATGATCCCATAGATTTTTTGGGAATCGAAGGTGGTAAATATGAAAAAGAAACAAACAGAGATATAGTTAGAAATAACGAATTTTTAATCACTGCTTTTAAAGATAAATTATTTTCTTCCCCATTTGGTGCGAGTATTTCTTTTGGTGGAACTCAATGGCATAGATCACAGTATGGCCTCAAGGTCGGGACAGGTGAGTGGGTGAATCCATGGTTGTTTAGTTTGAATAATTATGAGGACGTCAATACATTGCCCGCTTTAAACAATCCAAGCGACTTGCCTGAAGTAAGGTATGAAAAAAAGATCAATTCGCTTTTTGGTTTCGTAAATCTAAATTACAGCAATATTTTATTTCTAGAACTAGGAGGAAGGAATGATTGGAGTTCTGCATTGCCAATCAATAGCAATGATTATTTCTATCCATCAGCTTCTTTAAGTTTTATTTTGTCTGAAGCGGTTGACCTAAAGCAAGATTGGATCAATTTTTTGAAGCTTAGATCTGCTTATGCGCAAACAGCTTCTGATACAGATCCATTTTTAGTAGATTTTGTCTATCAGACGTCTTCTTTTGGTGGTGATCAAACTGCGGTGCTTCCTTCTGTTATTCCGCCTATTGGATTGAAACCACAGCAAGCCAATTCCTACGAATTTGGTTTATCGGCAGGTCTATTAAATTCCAAAGTCAATGTGGATTTTACTTACTACTATATAAATTCATTCGATCAAATATTAGACGCTCCATTGCCATACTCTTGAGGTGCAAATCAAATTAGGATCAATACGGGTGAACTTGAGAACAAAGGTTTTGAGGCGTTACTAAATTTTAAAGTCCTTCAAAAAAAGGATCTTTATTTAGAAAGCAGTATCAACTTTGCTAGAAATAGAAATAGGGTAGTTAGTCTAGGAAATGGTGCAAAGATTTTAGAACTAGATAATATTTGGGGATTAAATGGTCCTGCAATCGCTGTAGAAGAGGGGCAAGATTTCGGAACGATAATAGGGTATGATTATATTTATCACGAAAATGGATCACCTATTTTAAATGAGGCCGGGACTCATTACGAATTTACAGAAAATAGGGTTCCAATCGGAAATGCTTCTCCTGATTTTACAGGAGGTTGGACTGTTCGGCTTGGTTACAAAGGATTTGAATTGAATACGCTTGTGGATACAAAATGGGGTGGAGATATATACGCAGGTTCGTATGTCATAGGGTTGCAAACTGGACAGAGCCCTCAGACTTTAGAAGAAAGAGATGGAAATGGATTGCCTTACACTGATCCAAATGGTGTGACAAGTAATATCGGAGTAATCTTAGATGGCGTTTATGCCAATGGACAACCAAACGATAAAGTTGTGCATTACTACTATAAATATTTGCCTAATGCTGGAGGATGGGGACGTTGGCTTTCCAAACCAGGAATTCAAGAAAACTCTTGGATCAAAATGAGAGAGATATCTATATCTTACAAATTTGAAGATAAGATCTTAAAGCGATTGAAATTTATTCAAGAGCTAAGACTATCGATCGTTGGTAGAGACTTGTTTTATATTTATTCCTCATTGCCAGACAATATTAATCCAGAGGGGCTCAATGGTAGTGGCAATGCACAGGGCTTAGAATGGGGCGCCTTTCCTGGTACACGATCTTTTGGTATTAATTTAAATGCTTCATTTTAATATGAGAAAACTTACACACCTTTCCTTCATATTTGGTCTAATTTTTAGCTGCTTTTTTTCCTGTGAAAACAACTTTGAAGATCTAAATAAAAATCCATTTTTTCCAACACAAACGGAGATCGGTCCCTTGTTTAATGGTGTAGTTCAAACTTTACAATTGGGATGGGATGAACAATTTTATTTGCACAACGAAGCTTTATATGGCATAACACAATTGGCGGCATTGACTGAAGAAGCCTTTCAAAATATTTCGATTGGCACAGAAGATGTCTGGAAAGACTATTACTCAACTCTTTCCAATATTAGGGCTTTAGAAAGGAGTTTTGATGAATTTGATGGCGATCAAGAATCTCTGAATAATGTCCGAGCTCAAGTGATGGTTTTGAAAGCGTACAAGACTTTTAAGCTTACAGATCTATTTGGAGATATTCCATATTTCAATGCTGGCAAAGGATTTGAGAGTCTTGAGTTTTTAGAACCTGCCTTTGACGATCAAGAAGAAATTTATAAGGCGTTATTAACAGATTTGGAATGGGCTGCAAACAACATTGATATTGACCCTGCAGCATTAACCAACGGGAACAGCCCTTATGTATCGTTTGGGAGCTTTGATAATTTGTTTGAGTCTAATCTAAACTTGTGGGTCAAATTTGCAAATTCCTTAAGATTAAAGCATGCTGTGAGAATGGTTGAAGTTGATCCAGCTTTTGCAGAACCAATCATCCAAGAAATAATTGATAACAAATTGCCTTTGATCAGAGCAGGCGAGGATGTAGCGCTTTATCCTGAAAAATTAGATTGGCAAAAAGCCTCAACACATTGGTCCTTTAGAGAACATAACAATCTAAGATTAGGAAGTAATATCTGGAATCAACTATCAGATTCAAATGATCCATCAGGAGCAGGAATATTTGATCCGAGAGCATTCATCTGGTTTGAAACCAATAATGAAAAAGAGTGGAATATTTATCCCCAAATATCAACAAATGATGATGAACCTTCTGGAGGATTTCCTTATGAAGGTTCCAGAGATATTGCTTATGATGTAAAAGGGCAACAGAATATTTATGCTCCTTTCAATTATTATTTGATTAGGGATGACAGTCAAATACCAGAATTGCTACTCACTGCTGCGGAAGTTAAATTTTTGGAGGCTGAGGTGTATGAACGGGGATTAGGTGTTGCACAAGATGCTGGAGATGCTCGATCCGCATATTCTCTGGGAGTAGCAACATCAATCAGGTTTTGGCAAGATCTTGTTGCGAATACAGATATATGGATTAATAAACCGCCTATACTTAGTGAAGCAGAAATTCAATCCATTGTTAATACTAATCCTAAAATTACTATATTTGGTAACAGTGAACCATTGAAATTAATTTATGTTCAAAGATGGCTAGATAACTTTAGGCAACCATGGGAAGCTTATGCTTTGACTAGAAGGACGATGGCAACTCCTAGAGAAGGAGGACCGATAGAACACTTTAGATTTGCTTATCCTCCTTCAGAATCAATTAACAACCCTGCAAAATGGGCTGAACAAGTTTCAAAAATGGGTGCTGATAGTCCTAGCGCAAAAGTCTGGTGGATCAACTAAATACAAAACTTTTAATTACAATTTATATGAAAAACCTATTTACAATTTACTCTATTTGGTTATTACTATTCTTAGGAGCAACATTAGATCTTTCGGCGCAAAGCCAACAATACTTACATTTTGATAGAACAGGTGAAAGAGATTATATAGAAGTGCCAAACGCCTCTCAATATATTGCTGGTTCAGATCAGATATCTATGGCCGGCTGGTTTTATTGTGATCAGTTATCCTATGGTCAAGGTGTGATGAGTTTTAGAAATGGTGGTTCAGGACAAGGGGAAATGTACTTGATTCAACTTGACAACGGAGTTTTAGAATGCAGAATTATTTTAGGAGGAACGCTATACGAAGTAGTAAGTGGCGCTTTTACGGTTCTTCCAGAACAATGGCAGCATATCGCTTGGGTTTATGACGGTAGCAATGTTACACTATATGTCGACGGTATAAATAAAGGTTCAGCTGCCGCTTCAGGTACTTTTGATTCGGTTGATACACCTTTTTCTATAGGAGAACACATATCTCCATGGAGTTTTCCATTTGGTGGTAGAGTAGATGAAGTTTCTCTGTGGTCTAAGGCTTTATCACAAGATGATCTCATGGACATGATGGAGAATGAATTGGTTGGAGATGAAGAAGACCTACAACTTTATTACAAATTTAATCAAGGGGATCCGGGTGGAAATAATCAGACCATTACACATGTAAAATCTGAAGTGAATGCAGGCGTTGGTTTAGGAGATGGAATTTTACAGAATTTTGCGCTAGAAGGAGACAAGTCTAATTTTCTTGGAGAAGTGGATGTAAGATTTCAAGCAATTTCTTTTCCATTGCTGGAAAATAAACTTGTCAATTCGGAGCCTTTTGAATTAAATGCAATAGCAAGTTCTGGTTTAGATATTTCATATGAGATATTGTCAGGTCCAGCACAGGTTGTAGGAAATTTGGTTACCTTGAATGGTACAGAAGGGCAAGTAGTCGTCAGAGCAATACAAGCAGGTAATGCAGATTTTGATGCTGCAAAAGAGGTCGATAATTCCTTCTTTGTTTTAGACCCAAATACGAACTTGGCTGATGTAGAAATTAGAAGCCCTAGAGCTGGAAATGTTATGGTTCCCAATTTAGGGCCAATTCCACTTTCGGCGATTGCGAAGATTGACTTTCCAGATCTGTTTGACGTTTCTTCAGTAATGTTCGTGGTTGATGGAGATGAAATTCCGGGTGAACTAGGAGAAAATGGTCATTATACAGGATGGTGGACTCCTCCAGCATATGGCAATTATACAATGGAAGTCAGGGGTACAAATAATTATACTGCGACTCAAACTGAAAGCATTTCTTTTGATGTAGTTAATGATGCTCAAAGCACTAATGCCAATGCTGGTGAAGATGTCTGGCTGAATGTGAATGTTGGCTCTGAAGAAGTTGAAGTAGAACTACCATCATATCAAGGCGCTTACAACAATATTATGGGAACATTAAATATCGTTTGTCCAACAGGAGGTTGTGATGAATGGGATAGGGTATCTTCCGTTGAAGTGAAAGGGCACAATGGGGTATGGTATGAAATTATCAGATACATTACACCTTATGGTGTGGCTTGCAATCACGAGATTGATCTGACAGATTTTATGTCCTTATTGCATGGAAAAGTAACCATGCGATTTAACTTAGGAACTCAAGGAAATGGATTTGAATATAATCTCGACCTGGACTATACTGCTGGAGTACCAGATCATTCTTATAGTGTTGTAAACAAACTGTGGAACAAGACTTATGATTTTGGTAATATGGATAATCTTCAACCAGTGGGCTTAATACCAGGATCATTTCCAGATAACACGATGACCGCCAAGATAAAAATGGTTAGTACTGGCCATGGTTGGGGCGATAACAATACGCAAAACGCATCCGAATTCAGGGAAAGTACGCATCACATACTCTTGGGTGGGGAACCTATATTTACACAATACAATTGGAATGAGTGCGATCCTAATCCAGATGATTGTTCTCCTCAAAATGGAACCTGGTTTTTTGATAGGCAAGGATGGTGTCCGGGTGCCATTGCACCATGGTTTGATTTCAACATGACACCATATATAGGAGAGAATTTTGAGCTAAAGTACAGATTAGATGAAAGCTATGTAGATCTATGTCAGGCTTCCAATCCGGCATGTGTATCAGGTGTAACTTGTCCTGATTGCAATGATGGGTTTAATCCGGAGCTAATTGTAGCATCCTATTTAATAAACTTTGCAGATGCTCCCATTGATGAAAATGTTTTTCCAGTAAGTACAGAGCAAGCAGATTTACTTTTAGAGGCAAAGATATTTCCTAATCCTACAGAAGGGATGCTAAAAATTCAATTTGATGAACTTATAGGCAATGTTGAAATTAGCTTAACAAATGCGCTAGGCCAGAGAATTCTTACCAAGAATTTGGAAAATGCACCACAAATAATTGATCTGGATTTGAATAATCAAACTAGGGGACTTTATATTCTAAGAGTAGATTCTGATCACGGAAAACTGATCAAGAAGGTACTTGTTGAATAGAGGGCACCAAAACCATAATTAAAAGAGCGTTTGCATGTCCGTGCAAACGCTTTTTTAGTTAAACCTAGAAAACAGCGAATATTCGCTGTTTTAATAGTTAAAAAAAACGTTATAATCCTACTCAATTTCATACTTTTGTTGAATATTCTAAAAAGAATAAGATCAAATTAAATTCTAATTGCAATGAGTCAATATTTTTCAGAAGAACATAATTTATTTAGAGAAGGATTAAGAGCCTTTTTGCAAAAAGAAGTAGTACCTCATATTGATAAATGGGAAAAAGATGGTCACATAGAACGATTCATCTGGGAAAAATTTGGAGAAATGGGATACTTCGGACTTGATTATCCTGAGGCGTATGGGGGACTTGGATTGGATAAGTTTTATACGGTTATTTGGTTAGAGGAGATGCAACGGATAAATTCAGGAGGTTTTGCAGCGGCAATGTGGGCGCATGCTTTCTTAGCCATGCAACATTTGAATGCCGAGGGAGATGAGCGTATAAAACAGGAGTATCTCGTTCCAAGTATAGAAGGCAAGAAAATAGGTTGTTTGTGTATAACAGAGCCTTTCGCAGGTTCTGATGTAGCAAGTATGAAAACCACTGCCATTAAAGAAGGCGGTCACTATATTATTAATGGTTCCAAAACCTTCATTACGAATGGTCATTATTCAGATTATTTGATTGTTTCTGCTAAAACAGATCCAGATCAAAGATCCAGAGGGATTTCAATTTTCGTGATGGATAGAGCTACACCAGGTATCAGCTCGAGCAAATTGGATAAGTTAGGTTGGCGAGCATCGGATACTGCCGAAATAGCCTTTCAAGATGTCAAGATCCCTGTTTCAAATTTGATGGGTGTTGAAAACAAAGGCTTTCCTTATCTTATGCAGCATTTGGCTTTAGAGCGATTGATCATGGGGATCAATGCACATGCCAGAGCAGAATATGCCATTGAATATACCTTACAATATATGTCCGAAAGAAAAGCTTTCGGCAAAAGCCTTAATGAATTTCAAGCATTGAGACATAGTATAGCTGAAATGGCATCAGATGTAGAAATACATAAACAATTTAATTATCACGTTGCAGCTAGGTTGGACAAGGGGGATTATGCTGTAAAAGAAGCGACGATGTCAAAATTAAGATCGACTAAAGTAGCCGATGAAGTTATTTATAACTGTCTCCAATATTTAGGAGGTTATGGCTATATGGAGGAATATCCATTGGCTAGAATGCTCAGAGATTCTAGATTGGGGCCAATTGGAGGAGGAACCTCTCAAATACTCAAAGAGGTGATTGCCAAAATGGTGATTGATGGTAAAAGCTATAAGCCTTCTTTTTAAAATCGATAACATTTCAATAAAAATTTAACTACGATTTGTATGAGTTTAGAAAATACCTTGCATGAAAGGTCTTCGTCTGCTTGTGAATTATGCACCAGTAAAAACGAGCTCATCATATATAATGTCCCGCCTGAACCAGATCATACCAGTGCGACTTCAATATTAGTATGTCAAAATTGTAATGAACAATTATTAGATTCGAGTAAAATGCAAACCGACCACTGGCGGTGTTTGAATGATAGTATGTGGAGTACAGAGCCAGCTGTACAAGTTGTCGTTTGGAGATTACTTAATAATTTGAGAGCAGAATCCTGGCCGATCGAACTCTTAGAAATGATGAACATTGACGAGGAGAATCTTGAATGGGCCAAATCCACCATCGAAAATAACTCTTCAGAATCAATCATTCATAAAGACATTAATGGAAATCTACTTGTAGCAGGAGACACAGTAGTCTTAGTCAAAGACCTAAAAGTGAAAGGAGCTTCTTTTGTAGCTAAACAAGGTACGGCAGTGCGAAGAATATCTTTAGTTGCAGATAATCCTGAACATATAGAGGGAAAAATAGAAGGACAAAGAATTGTAATTCTAACCCAATACGTCAAGAAAATGAAGTAAAATGGTTGCCAGACTATGAATCATCATTTTTACTAATGCTTAGATTACCTTTTCTAGGGTATGCATAAGAGTTTTTAATCCCATACTTTTGTTTTATACTCCTACCAAATATCTAAATTAATCTTTTAAGCGAAAAACCTATATGCTTTAAAGAAAATTGACTTAGTGTCTTCACACTATGGTTTTTTATATATTTCAAAACGAATTCCTAAGAATTATTTACTGATTCTGACATGGCTATTTAGTCACGTTAGACCTTTCCATATTCCGATTATCATCGCTTTCACGCTGGAAGCACTATTTATTTATTTCATTAAATGATAATCACATGAACTTAAATTTTACTAAAAAGATTTTATTGTCGCTTACCCTAGCGATAGTTTGTTCTTTTAGCATTTCAAACTTAATGGCTCAATGCTTTGGTCCCACTGCACCAACACCATTAGATATTAGAAATATTATTAAAGACATAAGCAATTGCAATGGGTGTACTTATCTGTTGGCATTACATGACGACGATAGTGCGGATGCAACAGCCGTTAGCCCAGGGTGGGATGGAGCAACTATTAATGTTGCAATAAATGAAGGGGCTTTTTTACCTTACAAAGTTACCACACAACAAAATGATTGTGCACTTATTCCATTATGTGTTACTGATGGTGGCTTCATTGATCTAGAATATTGGAATGGTGCTTTTGAAGCTGAGCATGGATTTACATTGTATACAGCAGATGGAAACATTGCTGCTGATGTCAATGGAAATTTAGTTGACTACATTGGATCTCCTGCAGTAGGTAGTCTCATTAGAGTTAAAGCTGATTGCCCAGCTCCTGCTTGCGATGGAAGTACTTTGGATCTTGAATTAATTCCAAGTTTTGGAAACAACAATGAGCCATTATTTTATGAAATTAGAGATGGGTCAGGAAATATTTTATTTTCTGAAGGACCAGTTACATCAGAAAATTTGCTGGGTGGATCAGTTACGTTAAATAAGTGTGAAACATATACCATTGTGTTTGGAAGTTCTGCAGGAGTTGGAGCATCAATTGTTTGGGATAATGCAAGATTGAGCATTATTGCATCTGAAGATGAGTACAATACAAGGGGACCCTTTAATGATATATCTTATATGTTCAACTTGTTAAGGCCAACTCTAAATGCAAATGGAATGATGATGAGAGAATTTACAATCCCATGTGTACCAGCAGAAGTTGATCCTATCAACTTGCTCACAAACTCAGGAGATTGTGATTTTTCTGGAATTCTGCCTTTAGAATTGTTAGAACCAGAAGTATGTTTTAATACATGTCATGTTGATTGTGGCTCACCAGCAGTATCTGCTGAAGTATTCCTTGATGGAGCGCTACTTACTACATATGGTTACGATTATGGCGTTGGAATTATTCCACCAGTAACTCCAGTTTCTGTGATTTTACCTGCAGCTAAATATACCTTAACTTATATTTTTACATACAACTGTGAAGCCGTTGGAATAAGAGTTCCTAATGACTTGGTTCAAGTAAAGAAAGAAGCAGAAGTTTTGATATCATCTGAAGCAAACCCAACAATGGCTTGCAATCCTTTAGTAAATATCACACTAGGGCATGATGATGAGAACTGTGAAACATTGATCACTGCAGATATGGTCCTTGAAGACCTAGATCTTTGTAGTGAAGATGAGTATGAAATAGTAATCGAAGGAACTGATGGAAACTATGTTACTTCAGCTCAAGCATGTACAACGGTGAAGTATACGATCACTCACTGTTATTCAGGAGGAACTTGTTGGGGATATCTTAATATTGAAGATAAAACTAACCCAACAATTGCTTGTTATGATTATGACCTACCGTGTAATCACCCTTTTGCAGATGTTGTTGATTATTCTGCAACAGATACTTTTTGTACAGCAAACTCTGTCGTAACTAAAGAAGGACTTTGGGTAGATGCTGGTTTTGTTTCTAGCAATTGTGCACCAGAAGGAGAGGTTATTCAAGAAATTTGCTTGAACCTTACATTAGACCACACGAGACCGCGTGATTTAAGAGTAAGACTATTAACACCTTTCGGAACGATCAATTTGGGAAGAGCAGATAATGCTCCTTTCTGCTCATCAGATTTGAATTCGCCTCTTGCTACTTTGATAGGTTTATCATACGCTCAGGCTGGTTCTTGGACGTTAAGTTTGAGAGACAATAATTCTAATAATCCACCTAATGACGATCCTGATGCAGGTATAGGATATGGCAAATTATTGGAAGCTTGCATTGATATTCAGCATGGATTTCCAAATCCTTATGATGCATTCGATTGTACGCTACAATATGTAACATTACTTAATGAGCAGTTGGTTGAAACTAATTGTGATCAATCAAACTGGGTTGGTGCACAAATCGTTAGAATTTATCAAGCGGTTGATAAACCAGGAAACGCTTCTACTTGTGTACAAACTATAAACTTGAAAGCGCCTGCTATTTCAGATCTAGAATTCCCAGGTGACATTCACCTCGAGTGTGATGGAACATCTGCAGCAGATCTTCAACTTGCAGATTCTGGTACTTTTGAATTCGGATGTTTTGATTTGGATGAATCACATCATAACTTATGTGATATTTCATTTGCTTTCTCAGATGTTATATTGCCAGTATGTGGAGATTCTTATAAGATTCTTAGATCTTGGACGATCATCAACTGGTGTTCAAATGTCACCAAGCTTCATTCACAAACAATTTTTGTAGAAGATACCACTGGACCAGAAGTACCAAATGGTGACATCACTATTGATGCAGCAGGTTATGATTGTGAAGGATCTGTTACACTTTCTGATTTTGGAATTACTGATGGTTGTTCTGATGTAACTTCAGTAATAGCAACTTATTATAATGCTAATGGACAATTAAACATTGTTGAATTAGTAGGAGGTGGATTGCTTGAAGGTCTTGCATTTGGTTCGACTGTTGTCGAAATAACAGCAACAGACGGATGTTATCAAACAACGACAACAACTATTAATGTTGAAGTTGAAGATAATACTGCTCCAGTTGCTATTTGTGATGATGATCTACACATTTCATTAAGTACGGATGGTACTGCTAGATTAGATGCTACTGCATTTGATGAAGGTAGTTCTGACAACTGTGAATTGACGAGCCTAGAAATTAAATCTCTAGGATGTATTTCAGGTTCATTTGATACTTATGCTGATTTCTCTTGTTGTGACCTAGGAACTGTAAGAGTTGAATTAAGAGTGACTGATGCAAGTGGAAATACAAATATTTGCTGGGCAGATCTTTTAGTAGAAGATCCTATTGCTCCTCTAGTTGTTTGTAAGCCAGATCTAACTTTGACTTGTGATGAAAATTATAACGATGCTTTCACTGAGCCTGAAGCACTTGATAATTGTGCAGTTAGCTTATTGAGTGTTGTGGATGGTGGTTCTTTAGACAACTGTAATGCAGGAGTTTTAACAAGAACTTATACTTATACAGATGGTTCTGACAAGTCTGTTGACCAATCTTGTACACAAAGTATTACTGTACAACATGTTTCTGATTTTACAATTCAATTTCCACAAGATGTAACGATCAACGGTTGTCCTGATCAGATCGGTGCTACTGGAGAACCACTAATTTTGGATGATGATTGTGAGTTGGTCAGTATAGGACATGAAGACCAAATATTAACTGTTGTAGATGATGCTTGTTACAAGATCATCAGAAAGTGGACAGTTACTAACTGGTGTGTTAATCAATCAGGTGTCGGTACTGACTTAGGTATTCCTTTACCTTTGCCAAATACATTCAGAGATGATGATGGTTATTTCTACTACGAGCAAATAATCAAGGTACTTGATGATCAAGCACCAACTGTTACAATAGCTGTTGGAGATCCTTGTGATTTCTCAGATGGTTGTGAAGGTGCTGCTTCTGTTGTAGCTACTGGTGCAGATGATTGTGCGGATCTAGTTGATTTGGTTTACCACTACAGAATTGATCTTTTTTCTGATGGAACTTATGACATTTCAGGAAATGGTGATGACGCTTCTGGTGTATATCCTTATGGAGACCACAAAGTTGAATTCACAGTTTCTGATGGTTGTGGAAATGGAGTTGTTGAGGCTGCTGATTTCTCTATAAGAGATTGCAAAAACCCTACTCCAGTTTGTAAGCATGGATTAGCGATCGAAGTAATGAACGATGGAGATGGTTGTGCACCAATATGGGCTAACGACTTCTTAGAATATGCTTTTGATAACTGTACTACTGATGCAATCGTTGAATCTTCAGTATTGATAAGAAGAGAAGGTGATACAGGAACTCCTCAGACATCTTTAGAAATTTGTTGTTCAGATGTACCACAAGGAACAGTAGCTATAGAAGTATGGGTGACTGATGAAGCTGGAAATTCGGACTTCTGCGTTTCTTACATCATTGCTCAAGATAACCTTGGAAATTGTCCAGATTCTGGAAATGGAACTGCAATGCTTTCAGGAGATATCGTTACAGAAGATTATGAAGATGTAGAACAAGTAATGGTTGATGTGAACTACGGTTCTAATTCTGCTCCTACAGGTTCTAACGGTACTTATACATTCCCTAATCTACAAGTTGGAAATACTTTCATGGTAGATCCTGCAAAGGATATTAACCCATTGAATGGTGTTTCAACTTATGATCTAGTATTGATCTCACAGCATATCTTAGGAGTTAGCCCATTGGCATCACCTTACCAATTGATTGCTGCGGATGTTAATAACAGTGGTTCAGTTTCTACTTTTGACATTGTTCAATTGAGACAGTTGATTCTATTTGTTGTAACTGATTTCCCTAACAATGAGTCATGGAGATTTGTTGACATGGATTATGTATTCCCTGTTCCAACAAACCCTTGGGCAGAGGCATTCCCTGAAGAAATTTATGTTAATGGCTTGCCAGCAAATGGTGAATTGTTAGCAGATTTCTTTGCGATCAAGATAGGAGATATTAATGGTACTGCAGTTCCTAATAACTTATTAGGTTCTCAAAGTAGATCTGCTAATGAGACATTGTTACTATCTATTGAAGATAGAGAAATTGAGGCTGGAGAAACTTTCGGATTAGATTTCAGAGCTTCTGATTTTAACAATATTGTAGGTTATCAATTCTCACTTGATTTTGATAAGAGTGCTGTTGAGTTTGTTCAGACTTCTGCAGGAAAAATTAATACTACTGATTCTAATTTTGGTTTGACGCTTTTAGAAGAAGGAGTAATAACAACTTCAGTAAGTCACTCTTCAACATTTGAAGTTGAAAATAATGAGGTATTATTCTCATTGACTTTTGTTGCAAAGCAAAACACAAGCATATCCAATGTGTTTGATTTAAATAACAGATATACTGTTGCTGAAGCTTACAACCAAAGTGGAGAATTACTTGACCTTGGGTTGAAATTCAATTCACAGGAAGGTGAGATCATTGTTGATGGTGCAGCGTTCGATTTATTCCAAAATCAACCAAACCCATTCAAGTCTTCAACTTCAATCACTTTCAACTTGCCAACTGCATCGAAGATTTCTCTTAGAATTCATGATGTTTCTGGAAAGACTGTTAAGTTGATCGAAGGAGATTATGACAAAGGAAGAAATGAAATATTGATCTCTAAAAATGAATTAAATGCAACAGGTGTTTTATTTTATACTTTGGAAACTGAATCTGATTCGGCAACTAAGAAGATGATCATTATAGATTAATAAAACTTCAAACAACTTTAAACATAAGAAGGGGTCCGATTCGAGAGAATCGGGCCCTTTGTTTTTTAGGGTCTTCATCTGTCTGTCAATTTATTTTGCAGCTGGAATCTATGGGCAAAGAGAAGGGAAATAAGTTGAAGTGATTTCTAAGATCTGATTTTAATCGGATGTTTTAATAACTGCTTTGCAAAATATAATCTGGAATTTGTGTGTATCTTTTCAGCAATGGAAACAAAGAAATTTTGTAGCCTATTTATGAGGATGTTTGAGCAACTTTTTAAAATTTGGTTAAATCTTTCAACAAGAAACTGAAAAAGAATTATATTGTTAGAATAATAAACGACATCTTATGAAAATTTTATCCCTAACCTCATTTGCTTTAAGCTTAAACAATAGGCAGCATATTACTTTAGATACCCTGTCCATGTCTGCCTCGCAGCCACGGCAGTACCAGCGTCATTAAATGAAAAAAAGAGAAAAATGGAGGATAAGCTATTTGAATATTTTTCAAAATTTCGAATACTTAGTAAAGAAGAAAAAAAGATCATTACTAAGGATTTAAAAATAGTCAAATTTAATAAAGGGACAACCTTGCTAAAAGAGGGGCAAAATTCATACGACAATTATTTTGTATTAAAAGGGTGTGTGCGACAATATCTAATGAAAGATGGAGAGGAAAGAGTAACAATTTTTTACACAGAGGAAGACTGGATTCTACCTGCTATTGGACAAGGAAATAATAATGTTTCAAAATATTTTCTGGAATGCGTTGAGGACTGCTTTTTAGTTATAGCAAATGATAAAGAAGGCAGTGAATTAATGAAAACAAATCAAAAATTTCAAGAACTGGCTCAATTAATTCTCGAAAAGGAAATATTGAATCAACAACAACATTTTACAGAATTTCAGAATAATACTCCAGAAGAGAGATATTTAAAATTGCAAAAAGAAAAACCTGACTTAATTAAAAGAGTTCAACAATATCAGCTTGCAAGCTATATTGGAATTAAACCGGAATCACTAAGTAGAATTAGGAAGCGAATAGCTAAAAAATAGAACGCTTAATTTCAATTAGAACAATTTTTTGGGCTCAGGATTTTTATTTTTACCAGCTTTCCACTTGATGGCATCAAGCGTAATGTAACTAGTTACACCTATTTCAATAACAGAAAACAGAACGTAATATGGACTTGGTTTACCAACAAATAGAGTTGCTACTTGTACTATTGTCGCTATACTCCCTGAAACAATCTGAACCCAACGTAAGGTTCTGTCATTTTTGATGACATGCGGTAAAAAAACGTTTGATAACGGAATTTGCATATAAGCTGCTGCTACAGTTAAAAAACCCTGAGTTATTTCTACTCCGTTTACAATACCAGTTTGGTACTGACTCAGTAGATTAAGATCCATCAATCCAACCAAATCTGCATATAAGTAATTTAATGAGGTAAAGGCCCATAGACTAGAGTATTTTAGTCTTCTATTTGATGACATATTTTTATTTTGTGAAATTATCGAATAGTTTGGTGAATAATCTGGCAACGAAGTAGCTCTTAAACTTGAAAAATGATTGAAATCTTTAGGAGGTTCTTTCTCAGATAGGGTATAAAGAAAATAAGAGAGTGGTTGCGATTTGTTGTGAAAAGAATAATCTGTATAAGTGTAAATCAATCCAATTGGAGCTTGTCCTACTTCTTGTGAAAAATTAATCTGAGCTTCTGAAAGATTTGTTAGAAAAAGTGAAAGCACTATAAAGGGAATAAATAATAATTGTAACTTCATCTTAATGATTTTTAAATAATTTATTAAGACAAAGTTGAAGAAGAATTAGAATGATTCCATTGACTTTAGTTAAGAAGTGTTTAAAATGGAAAAATTAACATAGAATAATATTTGGCCTCATATACTGCATCGTCGGCGACGAAACGTACAATTATCCTCGTAGGTTTGAGAATATTTTATATTCCAATATTTTAATTTAGAGGTAATTCATCTACATGATTTAACAATTGACTAAATTGCCTCGTAAAAGCAAAAGAGTTAGTCGTGTTGTGTACGATATTATTGATCCAAAATATAGTTGTGGTTTCATTGTTAGTGTTGTCCTACCTCATTAATGTAAAATCCCCTTCAAATAATTCAACTGTTCCATCCACATATTCCACTTCAACAACATAAATGTAAACACCAGCTTGCATAAGTTCAGAACGATGTTTGCCGTCCCAACCGATGTTTGGATCAGCTTGGAAATTTTGATTCAGGTACATCACTTCACCCCATCTATCCAATACATGAAGCTTGTTGATCTGTGTAACACCAGCACCCGGATAAACTGTGAACAGATCATTGATACCATCTAAATTAGGTGAAAATGCATTAGGAATATAGAAGTTCAAATCTCTTCTTACGATGATGGTGATTTCATCCGTTGCCACACATCCATTTTCATCGGTGATTTCAACTAAGTAGGTTGTGCTTTGGACAGGTGATAAATATGGATCCAAGCAATTATCGCAGCTAATGGTTTGAGTAGTATTCCAACTTACGTCTGTGATTTCTTCTTCAGTGACATTCAAGATCGAATTGATCAATAGGCTGTCGCCAAAATTTATCTCTTGATCTTCTCCGAGGTTAATGGTCAATTCCGTACTTGGGTTGATGACCACCATTGTGTCAAACATACAACCATTTGCATCCTCTATGATTATTGAATAGTTATTTGGGTCTAAATTTATAAAGCTTGCATCCATACTAAGCGGCCCATTGTCAATACTGTACAAGTAAGGCGTTGTTCCTCCATTGACACCATCAACGATTATGGTTCCAGCATTATTGATACAAGATGGTTGATCGATCAAGATAGAAGCATCTGTTGGTGTGTCAGGCTCTAACACAGTGACTTGAGAAATGGCAGTACAGCCATTACCATTGTCTGTAACAGTCAAAGTGTACGTTCCAGCTGCATCCACTTCAGGGCTTGTGCTATTGATCCCTGATAGAATTGTTCCATCGTCAGAGCTCCAGTTCAAAGTTACGTCTCCGTTAGTACTTGATCCATTTAGTGTCGCTGTAAATTCATTACAATCCAACTCTTGATCGTCTCCAGCATCAGCATTCGGCTCGAATAGGTCCTCATCCACAGTGATGGTCTCTCCTTTGGTGCATCCATTTACTGTGTCCGTCACCACCACGAGATATTGTCCCGCATTATCAATCGTGACTTGTGAATCCATTGCGATATTATTTCCTTGAGCATCAAACCAAACATAAGTATAATTCTGTCCTGATTGTGCCTGTGTGATCTCAATAATAGCTGTTTCATTTACACAGGTGATCGGATCAAAACTTGGAACATCTAATTCAGGAGTTTCAATGTTTTGAAATACTGTTACTGAAGTAGAGGAAGAACAACCTGTTATAGCATCAGTTGCAGTCAAGGTATAATTGCCCCCTTGAATAACGGTTAAATTTTCATCGGGTACCGTAATGCCATTGAAGGACCAAATGTAAGATACAGTAGACGGATTATTGAGATCTGCACTGAGTTGGATTTCCGTAAGGATACAAGTCAGTTCATTTTCATTCCATACAATATTTGCTACTGGCTCTTCTCGAAGATATAAAACTTCTACTGTTGCCATTTCAGAATCACAATCATTTACAACATCTGTAACAATTAAAGTATACGTTCCAGCGACAGTCACTTGAGGGTTCTGATCGGTAGAACTAAAGCCATTTGGTCCGGACCAAGAATATTCATATTGGTTTCCTTGACTTGAATTGCTTCCGTCCAATGTTACTTCAGGAAGCTCACAAGTGATGTTCATTGTTATACCGGCGTCAGCCGTTGGTACAGAAGGATCCAAAGTGATTTCAACAAAATCATTTGCTGTACAACCATTGGTGAAGAGCACTTCCAATGTATAAGTCCCTGGTTCTGTAACCAATGGATTTGGTTCATCGGTGACCATAAAACCATTTGGTCCGGTCCAATTAAATTGTCCAGTTTCTGAAGCAGTACCTTGTAAATTTGTTTCTGTTAAAGAACAGTTTAATTCTTGACTCATACCTGCGTCAGCCGTTGGGATTGTAGGATCTATAGTGATCTCTACTTCATCTGTTTCTAAACAGCCATTGTCAAATAGTACCGTCAAAGTATAAATTCCTGCTTCGGATACAATCGGGTTTGCATCGTCAATAGCAGAAAATCCATTTGGTCCAGTCCAATTAAATTGTCCGGATTCTGAAGCAGTACCTTGTAAGGTCGTCTCTGTAACAGCACAACTTAATTCTGATGTTTCTCCAGCGTCGACAGTAACTTGGCAATCTGAGCAAGATGCTGGTGGGTCAATCTGGATATTTGTCAAAGTGCAATCGGCATTGGTGTCATCTATAATTTGTATAACTACCGTTCCATCAATTATCAGGAAATTGCCAAAAGGTCCAAGAGGTGTATCATAATCCAGTCCAGCTCGTGTATCTCCACCTTGTATACTAAACGTGTTTCCTAAGCCAATAGAATTTAAGTTTATATTGTAACTAAATATATCGTCCAAATTATTGTCGGGAGTTCCATTGTCATCGCATACCGTTTCGATAATCGGTGCATCAAAATTTGGACAGGCACAATCTGGTGCCGTCACACTGAAAGCATCAGAACAAGTTGTTAAACTATTCTCTATGCTAACCATAATAGCTGCTCCTGTTGGTATGTCAGAGATGGTAAAGGTTCCATCCATATTGTCTACTAAATCACCTTCAGAAGTTTGTGGCACATCTCCATCGCTTTCAAAAGTTATGGCATAGGTGTTCAGATCCGCGCTACATTCTTTATTGATTTCATTAAATGTAGGCAATGTATTTTGTGTTAATATTATTGCTACAAGGTCACTGCCACAGGCATTTGAATCATCAAATGCTTGCACGTAAAATGTGCCAGCCATTGTAGGCATATAAATATTAGATTCAACTTGTAAAAGGTCCGTACCGTTGGAATCTCCATACCAATTTACAGGTAATCCAATTTCAGAAATTGCTTCCAAAGTCGGAATTTCTTCTCCACTACAAAAAGCTACATCTGTTACTAAAGGTACGGGAATTTGAGGACACTCACAGTTAGGAGCTGTGACTGTAAAAATATTGCTACAGTCGGTCAAAGAATTTTCGATTGTTATCGTTATGTTTTGATCTGCCAAAATGCCATCAATGGTGAAAGAACCGTTACCATTGTTAATCACATTTCCCAAACTTGAATCTACCAAATCTGAATCTGTCATTAATTCGACTTGGTATGTTACGAGATCTGGACTGCATGTTATGCCAGTTTCAGAAAATGTCGGCAAAGCATTCATAACAAGATTTACCTCTAGTAAATCTGAAGGACAACCAGAAGATTGTTCGAATGCTTCTGCATAATATGTACCAGCCATTGTCGGTGTGAAAGTATTTGAATTTGCCAAAAGTAAATTTGTACCACTAGCATCACTGTACCAGTTTATCTCTAATCCTGCTTCGGCTGTTGCCGAAAGGGTAGGGAGGTCTTCGCCTTCGCAAAAACTTTGGTCTGTTGCTTGAGCTGGAGTTATTGTAGGACAGGCACAGTCTGGAGCGGTAACAGTAAATGTATTGGTACAGTTAGTCGTACCGCTCTCAATAGTTACAGTAAGGTCTTGGTCAGCAGAGATGGAAGTAATTGTAAAAAAACCATTACCATCATCAACAATAGTTCCAGCATCTGTAGTCGAAACAACGCCATCTACCATTAATATTACTTCATAAGTAGAAAGATCATCACTACATGTTTTATCAGTTTCAGTAAATGTTGGTAAAGGGTTTATTATAAAGTTAATTGGTGTCAAAATAGAAGGGCATTCTGAAGATGCTTCAAAAGCTTCTACATAAAAAGTTCCTCCCATGGTTGGGTTGAATGTATTTGAATTAGCCAACAACAAATTCGATCCGCTAGCATCACTGTACCAGTTTATCTCTAATCCTGCTTCGGCTGTTGCCGAAAGAATAGGAAGATTTTCACCTTCACAAATAGTTACATCAGATCCAGAGGCTGGGGCTATGGTCGGACAAGCACAATCAGGTGCTGTGATCGTGAAAGTATCTTCACAGTTTGTATCGGGATCAGTAATGGTAATGGTAGCATCCATTCCACTTGTGATGCTGCTTATACTAAAGGTGCCATCCATGTTATTTATAACAGTACCTTGGTCACTTACAACTGTATTGCCTGGAGAACTTAGGATGGCGGTGTAAGTGCTTAGATCCTCACTACAATCCTTTGCCGTTTCTTCAAACGTTGGTAGTTCAGAAATGGTAACCACAATTTCCTCTGTGAATGAGCAATTATTTTCCGTGACAGTTACTTGAATATTTGATTGTGCAGCAGTTGCACTATTAATTGTAATGTTCTGCGTACTCGCTCCGTTATTTCCATCATCAGGAATCACTGTCCAATTGTATGTAGCTCCTACATTTCCCGCATCCAGGCTAATTGAACCATCACCGACACATTGATCGATGTCCGAGCCTAAGTTTACCACTGGATTTGCATTTATAGTAATAATTACTTGGGTTGAAGATTCAGGACAAACTTGGCCCGCTGCAAAAGTATATAGGAAAGAATAGCTTCCTGGCATTTGATCTTCGGGATTGAAAGTTGCACTAGCTGGATTAAAAGCATTTGTAGAAGGAGTACCGGAAGTCTCCGTCCAAGTACCTCCAAGATCTTCTTGTGTCAAAAGTTCAAACAGATCAACAGTTGCTATCTCTCCTTCACAGAAGAAGGAATCAAAACCAGCTATACCAGCGTTGCCTTGCGCTTCGACTTCTATTGATAAGATTGCCATTCCGCCTGGGCAATTTGTTGTTCCAGTTATTTCGTATTTATAAGTATAATCTCCCCCGGCCAAGTTAGAGAGGTTAATGTTGCTAGGATCACTAAGATCAATACCTGACGACATTACGTCGGTCCAAGTTCCATTTGCATTTGGGCTTGCATTTATAATGGTATAAAAATCAAAACTGGATTCGTCTCCCTCGCAAACAACCAAAGCGTTGTCAGATCCAAAGTTTGGCATAGAAGTAATTTCTATGGTTACAACAGCTGTTGCATTCTGGCAAAAAGATCCACCATCAACTTGGTAAGTGAAATCATAATTGCCATCTGCAACATTTTCAAAATCAACGGCAGTTGGGTCAGATAAATTTACTGATGTATTATCGTCGTCAAACCAGGTGCCGCCAATGTCTGGATCGTCGCCTAATTCTGAAACTAGGTCTACTAGCATGTTTGTTCCTTTACAATAAGACAACGCTCCATTAGAGCCAGCATTTGGACTGGCTTCAACAGTGATGGTTACGGTGGCTGAGGCTGCAGGGCAATCTCCAGAAGCTGCAATGCTATAGGTAAATGTATATTCCCCGGCAGGGACCATATCAAAACTTACGAGGTTTATATTGCTTAGATCAACGCCGGAGGCATCATCATCAGACCAAGTACCATTGTTGTCGGGTACGCCATTCAATTCATTAAAAAGATTAAAGGAAGAACCGTCATTACAAATGCTGTTTACACCATCCATTCCTGCCGATGGTGCTGCACCAATTGACACAACAACTTCTGAGGTTTGATCTTGACAAATTATTCCCTCAACTAAATATGTAAAAGTATAATCTCCAGAGGCAACGCCGTTAAAGTCTACGATTGATGGATCTGAAAGGTCTACACCAGAGGCATTGTCATCTGACCAAGTTCCACCCAAATCAGGCATTCCCGAAAGGGAAGAAAAGAGATCAATGATTGCATTGCCTCCTTCACAAATATTTGCAGAACCATTTATACCTGCAGAAGCAATTGTTTCAAAATCAATGGTCAAAACTGCACTTGCATCTTGGCAAGACCCTTGACCTTCTACTTCATATTGAAAAGTAAAGTTCCCTTCTACCAAACCAGAAATATCTACATCTAATGGATCTGTCAAATCAAGACCTGATCCATCAAGATCCGTCCATACACCACCGGTATTTGGTGTACCATTTAAACTATTTAAAAAATCTAGGGAACTTGCAACATCACTGCAGATCTCCAAAGTATTATTCATTCCTGCATCAGTTGGATTGCCTATTTCTAAGGTCACTGTTGCGGAGACTTCTGGGCATCCATCGCTTGCTAGAATAGTGTAGGTGAAATTATAAGCACCATTTGTTAAACCGGAAATATCAACATTATTTGGATCAATCAAGTCAACCCCCGTTCCATCATCGTCTGACCAGTTGCCATTTGAATCTGGCGTTCCTTCTAAAGAGTCGAATAAATCAATGCGTGAATCAAAATTAGTACAAAGGTCTATCGTGTTGTCCATCCCAGGATCAGCACCATCTACAATTGTAATAGTCAGCATAGATGATGCTGATTGACAATCCCCTGCACCTTCAGTTACCCAGATCTCAGTGGTAGTGCCACCAGCTGGCGTTGGGTCATAACTACTTCCCGAAGAAAGTAATGTGGTCAATGCTTCATCTGAGTAAAAATTAAAACTAGTTCCATTTCCACTTGGTACGATTTCGGTATCGCCTCCTTCACAAGTATCAATGTCCGAAACTGTAGGTGCTTCATTAGGTGCCTCTACCGTAATGGTCACACAATTGCTACTTAATTCCATACAAGAACCAGGTACAAAAGCTGTTGCCATCAGTTCATTTCCAGCGCCATCTAATAGCACATCTGGTGATCCAAAATTTATGTTGGTTGTTCCGTTGGAGATGGATCCCAATCCTGGAAATATTTTATATGACAAACCATAGATGCAATAGTCGATCGGGGTTGTTCCAGTATTTGGAGGAAAAATTATGTCGTTCAAATTACTTTCATTATCAATGATGACTCCATTGGCATCTACAAGAAAAAAGTGATACCCATTTTCAGAAGAAAAATTTCGCGGTATTATAGGCTCCAGTTGTCCAGCTAATTGTAAGTCCAAATACTCCCCACCATCACTGCAAATAGAAAAAGAGTTATTAGGTTGTAAATTTCCAGCTTCAGCCGTACAACATTCTTCAACAACTATGTCGATACTTAATGGCGTTGAACTACATTCAGAGGCGCTAGGTGTAAAAACAGGAGAAACGGTAGTTCCTCCACTGGCTGAAACATCCAAAAAATTTGAAGGGCTCCAACTTCCTGCAACTCCTTCTATTGAAAAACTAGGTAATGTGACCGTACCATCTGAATCACAGACAGGTCCGATAGGATCAAAATTTATGGAGCGACAATCATCACCTAAGTCATTCGAACAAAAGATGTATTCATAAACTACATTAAAATCTATTTCTATATAACCTAGTGAAATAGCATCTTGTGGACAATTATTGCAACCACCGGCAGCAGCTTGTTCAAAAATAAAATTTGCAAAAATGTCAATTCCTAAGGTTTGGTTTTCACCAAAATTACCACTCAAACAACTTACTGTTGAAGTGTAAGGTAATCCTAATGGAAAAGTATTTGACGTGGAATTGTAAATAAGTTGATCTCCGCTGGCAGCACAATCTCCAGAACCTGGATTTGCATCGTTAGTTAGTCCATCTCCAATTACATCACACTCATTTCCAAAGGGGCAGTTTGAATAAAGGTTGGCAAAAATTCCAGATATGTATGATTCGCAACAGGATAGCGCAGGTGGAAAATTAAGAGACCAACTATTTATAACAATAATTACATTCACCTCCTCAACGTCTAATCCATCAACACAGTCATAAACAGATTGAATTTCTGGAAAATTATAGGAATACGCCTCAGAAGGTTTTGCTCCTTGTGGTGCAGCGGGCGAGGAAAAATATGAGTTTCTATCTAGATCAACCACGGCATCATCGGGTCCGAAACACAAATTAAATCCTCCAATCTCATCGTTTCCTGAACCATTGCATGCAAAAGAATTACTCTGTGAAAAAACACTTAAGTGAATTAGTAAAGGAATTAGAACTAAAAAATATTTGAACGATTTAATCATAGTATTTAAATTTCTTAAGACGGTTAGGCTTAAAGATATTGATGTTAAAATTCGTAATACAAACGCAATAGTCTACCCACAACTCATATGAGTTCTTGACGAAATATATAAAATACCCTGAATTAGGTATTTTTAATTTGTGTATTCTGAGCTATCTTTATGTATTACTTACACTAAGTTAGAAATTCTTAGCGTACTTCTTGTTAAAGGGTTTAGAAATTTTTGAGAACTTTTAAAAAAGTGTTCTTCCTTTAACGCACTTCCAGCAGCCGACATCTTCATACCGATTCAGCCCATACCGCAGGCTAAAACTTATTGAATTTTCAATAACAATAATTATTAATCCAGATAATAATATCACTTACTTATTATTTAAAGTCTTTTACTATGAAGAAATCTTACATGAACATTTTCCCTATAATGCTATTTTATGGGGTATTTCTATTTTTTAGCCCCAATGTTGCAAAAGCCCAATGTGGTGCAGCAGCTGCTGCATGTGCGGATTGTGCCGCAAATGAATCAATCAACACTTTAGATCTTTCTACTGGCATAGTTTTTAACGACGCTGGCAGATTTGATGGTGGAGGGGCACCAGTTTTTCCTAATTACGCTTTGCCTGCAAATACAGGTACGTTAACTTTAGAAGCCGGATCAAATTTTACATTTGTTGTTTCAGGAGTAAATGGGCTTGTTTTGCCACTAGACGCAACCAATGTTTGCTTTACTGCAGATGTTAATGTCATTTCTGGCGAATTCCCTTATCTCTTAGAATTTAGAATTGAGAAAAAAAATGCTGCAGGAGCAGAAGTGGAAAGATATGTTTTGAACCAAGATGTCACCGGTACAGGAATGTGTACAATAGGTGGTCCAGTTACGCCAACTTTAGATAAGAATTGTACTTATGCTATAGTGTGGGCTATTGCCGATTTTGATGGTGCTCCACCAGCAACGGATGTAGTTATTGAAGTATCAAATGTACAAGTAACTTATTGTACGCCGATTTGTACCATTGAAGCTGCAACATGTAACGATTGTGCTCCAGGAGAGAAAAATCAAATGATTGATATTACTGGAGGTTCTACATTCAATGATTCAGGTAGATTTGATGGAGGAGGAGATCCTGTATTTCCAAATTTTGATCCAGTAACAAATACTGGAACTTTAACGATAGAAGAAGGAGCAAACTTTGTGTTTACAGCTGCAGGAGTAGATGCTCTCGAAATTCCAGCAAATGTTAGCGACCTCTGTTTTAAATCAGATATCGATGTTATTTCCGGAGAGTTCCCTTACTTATTGGAATTTAGAATAGAACAAAAAGACCCAACAGGTGCAGAAGTTGGTAGATTAGTATTCGATCAACTTGTAGATGGACCTGGAATGTGCTCAATAGGTGGCAATTTAGCTGACGGTACTGTAGTGAATGCTTTCAATCTTGATCCTACGCACACTTATGCAATAGTATTTGCACTCGCCGATTTTGATGGCACAGCACCATGTGCTGATGTGGTCATAGATTTATCAAATGTGATGTTTAGTGTTTGTGCTCCTTTTATTCCGGATGCACCATCCTTTTGTGATTTTCCTAGTGAACCTGGAAAGTGTTTATATATTTTACAATTATCAGATGCTGTTGGAGATGGATGGGATGCTGCATCTATAGATGTTACACTTGCAGAAGGAGTATCTACAACATACAAAATGACTCCTTTAGATGGTTGTGTATTGAACATACCACTTTATGTAACAGATGGATCTTTCATAGATCTGATATACTGGAACGGGTCAAAAGAAGAAGAACATGGATTTACTTTATATGGAGCTTCAGAAACTATAGAAAATGATATTACAGGCGATCCAATTAATTACATTGGTACTCCACCGGTTGCAGAAGACATTAGAGCAAAAGTTTCATGTCCAGATGCTGTATGCGAAGGAGAAACTTTAGATCTTATTTTTAGAATTGATTTTGCTAGAAATATTTTATTCAACCCGGAAGAAATTTATTGGGAAATACTTGATAGCGATGGGAATTACGCAATTGATGCAGTTACAGGTGATGAATTATTTGTAGAGCCAGGAGAATTTTCAGGGACTACAGAAAATACATCTGTAGAAGTAGAGATGACTTTAAATAAATGTCAAACATACACCTTTAATGCAGGTGATGTAGGAGGTACCTTTGATTTTTGGAATAATAACGTATTTACTTTCTTAGTAGCAGATGATTTAGGCTATGGAAAGGATAATGGTGACGATGATGATGGATTAAATATTCTTCTGATGGATCAGCCTTCTGCAACAGGTGGTAGCCCATTAAGTTGGAGAGCTTATGATTTCACCATTCCTTGTTTTCCTGAATTAGACACCGAAGAAATTTCAATTTTAACAGGTACAACAGATTGTGAATTGTCGGCTACAGATGTTGCCCTTCCTTTGGCAACTCCTGTAAGATGTGAAACGGGTAGATGTCATATGAATTGTGATCTACCGGGAGCTACTGTATCTGTTCTTTTGAATGGTGTCTTATTAGCAACTTATGATTATGATTTTGAAGGGATGTTTAGTAATCCAATTGGAGGAACCATAGTTAATGGAGAATTGATTATTGACTTTAGTGCTATTCTTGCTCCAACAGGTAAACATGTGCTTACTTATATGGCAACCTATAATTGCGAACCATTTCAGGCTCCAATGATGGTTTCTACTGAAATTTCATTACAAATTGCTCAAAATGCAAATCCTACAATGGTTTGTAATGACAACGTCAACGTAACAATCCTTAGTGGAGATGATGATTGTAGAACTATGGTATTACCAGATATGGTCTTAGAAAATTACAATGATTTCTGTGATGGTGAGTTTGTCGTAGAAGTTGATGAAACTGGAAATAACTATGTAGATGCTTCACAATGTGGTGAAACATTGACTTATACTGTTACTCACTGCTTTAGTGGAAATAAATGTTGGGGATCCTTAACAGTTGAGGATAAAGATGCACCAGTTCTTAGTTGTAACGATTATCAAGCATCATGCCTACATCCAAACGCAAGTGATAATCCACCGTATTGTCAAGAGGATGAATTCTGTTCACCTTCTTTAGCTGCAAAAGGTGTTGATATCCAACCATTTGGTGCTGGTGCTCAAACACAAATTGCTGGAGGAACTTACGCAGGTGATGTTCCTACTGATACAGAAATTATTGCTAACCCTGCAAACAATTTTGCCATTGGTAGTGGTGCTTTCACAGGCTATGGAGAATTTGGAGTTAGCAGTATAAACTTTACAGAAGTTGGCTGTGCGCCAATTGGAGAATTGGTTAAAAACTTTAAAGTTACGGTTGAAACGGATCACACGGATTATGAAGATCTTGCAATTATACTATCTCCTCCTCCTGCTGCTAGAGCTGCTCTTGCTGCTGCTGCCGGTAGAGGTGGATACAACAATTACCCATTTATAACATTAATGGATTTCGGAACAGGAAACAATTGGGATTCTGGTTTAGATGTATGTTTCGATCTTGGAGCAATGATTCCTTCTATAAATGGAATAAGTGGTAATAATATTTCTGGCTCATACGAGCCAGCAGATCCAGGTGCATTCTTAGTTTTAGAAACATTAAATTATACTGATCTTGCTGGAGATTGGACTTTACACCTCTACGATGATGATGATAATAGATGGACTTTAAATGCAGGGTTACCATTTCAGGATGTTGGCCTTGGATCGATCCAAGAAGTTTGTTTAGTAATTGATCATGGATTTCCTGCTCCTTTTACGGTAACTGATTGTACGCTTAAAGAAGTAGTATTAGAAAATGAAATGTATGTTGAAACTAATTGTGATCAGAGTCAATGGCAAGGGGGACAGATCGTCAGATTCTGGAAAGCTACGGATGAAAAAGGAAATGTTTCATCATGTGAACAGACAATCAGTTTGATTGCGCCATCTTTCGATGATATTACTTTTCCTAGTGATGATAAATTCGAATGTGGAGATCTTACAAATGAAGACGAACCTGATCCAGCTGAATCTGGTATTCCAATGTTTGATTGTTTTGATCTGGTTGGAGACGAACTTCATTTAGTATGTGATCTATCATACACATACTTTGATAATGTGATTCCAACTTGTGGATCATCAAAGAAAATAATTAGAACCTGGACATTTGTAAATTGGTGTTCTGGCACACAAAAAGAGATAGAACAACTTATTGTAATCGAAGATACAGAGGGTCCTGTTATTCCAACAGAAAACCAAACTGTTGGTACAAGTTCTCTTACTTGTGATGCAACTTTGACGTTGAATGATTTAGGTATAACTGATGCTTGTTCAGATGTTATTGCCGTAAGTGCATCGTATGGTACCAATGTTGTTGACCTTACTAACGGAGGTGAGCTAACAGGTTTAATTGGAACTATAGAGGTTACAATTTCAGCGACAGATGCTTGTTTCAACGTTACAGAAAAAGTGGTAGAAATTACTGTAGTTGATGATATTGCACCAGTTGCAATTTGTGATGACGAATTACACGTATCATTAAATAACACAGGAGAATTATGGCTATATGCTGAAGATGTTGATGAAGGTTCTTCTGATAACTGTAGTGATGTAACCTTAGAAGTGAGAAGGGTAAGTGGATGTATTGATACTACAGCTTGGGCTGACTCTGTGCCTTTCCAATGTTGTGATGTTGATTCATTAGTTGTAGTTGAGTTGAGAGTAACTGACGAAGCTGGAAATTCAAATGTTTGCTGGAAAGAAGTTCTTGTAGAAGATGTAATCGCTCCAATAGTGATCTGTAAACCAGATCTTACTGTAGATTGTAATGAAATAATAACTGGAGGTGACGGTTTCACTGAGCCTGAAGTTACTGATAATTGTACCCCAGAATTAATAAACACCGTTGATGGTGGTTCACTTGATAATTGCCATGCAGGTACCTTAACAAGAACATGGACTTACTCAGACGGATCTGACAAGTCAGCAGACGCGTCATGTACTCAGCGAGTAACTTTTGTACACGTATCAGATTTTACAGTACAGTTTCCACCAGATATTACAATAGATACCTGTCCAGATGATACAGGTGATACAGGAGCACCAATCATTCTTGATGATGATTGTGAATTAGTAGCGATCAACTTTGAAGATCAGTTGTTGACAATAACAGATGATGCATCATGCTTCAAGATCAGAAGAACTTGGACATTGATCAACTGGTGTGTATTTGATGATTCACAGACACCAACTGATGGTGGTATACCATTACCATTACCTAACACATTCAGAGATGACGATGGATATTTCCAGTATGTTCAGGAGATCAAAGTGATCGATGAAGATGCACCAACGGTAACAATGGAAATACCAGATCCATGTGATTTCACAGATGGATGTGAAGGATTTGTAGAATTGATAGCAGTAGGTTCAGATGACTGTTCA
>Ga0114952_1000500_pt1 | contig 40814 bp, 34 predicted proteins | sample SidtaG_2_FD_87303 | JGI IMG/M metagenome (GOLD analysis project Ga0114952, IMG submission 87303) | Marine algal microbial communities from Sidmouth, United Kingdom - Sidmouth_Asex2 metaG | ecosystem: Host-associated > Algae > Red algae > Unclassified | place: Sidmouth, United Kingdom | collected...
AGCTCGTTCACGAGCATCTGGAGTGGATGCGCGGCATGCCCTCCCTGATCCGCTCGTTCTTCGAGGAGCCGAGCGTTCAATACGCCAAGGCGTAGCATGATCTAAGCTACGGCCGGGTTAGTATTGAGAAGATACGCTAAATGTCGAACTCTGGGGGCAAACTAAACCAGCGCGCGCCACGGCTGCTCCGATCCGTCAGGCAGCGCCATGGTTCATGGCCTCCCGCTCACCGAATAGCGTCGACCGGTACCCTGATTCGCGGCATTTTATCGGCTATCATGGCGCCGCTCGTCGTCCGGCGGCGAGCTGCAGCCTCCAACCGGAATCGCGATGCCCGTCTCGACTCAGCCACCGGAGCGCCCGCTTGTCGGAATGCGCCGGTTCTCGGGAACTCTCGACAACCTTCTCAGAAATCTGTCGAACACCGGCAGAGGGCGGAAGCAAGCCGTCGGGATGGCGATGGATGCGGGGCTGACCATGCTCGCGCTCTGGATCGCCTACTCGCTCCGTCATGGCCTCGCGTTCAGCGACTTCCGGGCAACCTGGCACGTTTTCTTGATCCTGCCGACGGTGACGGTGTTGCTGTTCGCCTCGCTCGGAATCTACCGCTGGGTGGTCAGGTCGAGCACCGTCCGGCTATTCCGACAGATCGGCAAGGGTGTTCTGCTTTCAGGGCTCGCGCTTGTTCTGATCGTCTTCCTGATGCCACCCGACCGGGTCACGCCGCGTTCCCTGTTCGTCATCTATGCGGTTCTGCTGTTCCTGGGCGCGTCGATCGTGAGGCTCCTCTGGCAGGGTCTCTTCGATTCCGGGAGACGCGGCGAGCCGGTCGCGATCTACGGCGCGGGGACGGCCGGCCGTCAGCTCGCCAGTCTGCTCGAGCGAGGGCATGAGTATCGTCCCGTCGTCTTCGTGGACGATGATCCGTCGCTTTGCGATGTGACCGTGTCGGGACTATCGGTCGTCGACGGGACGAGTGGAGAGCTGAAGAACGCGTTGCGGAGGCGAGACGTGGGTCGGATAGTGCTCGCGCTGCCGTCGTTGCCGAGCTCGGAGTATCGCAAGCTGTTCGACCGGATAGAGTCGCTCGAGCTGCCGGTACAGACCATGCCGAGTATCGACGAGCTCGTCTCCAACGATGCTCGGCTCGACGAGATCCGCGACATCTCGATAGACGACATCCTGGGGCGACCCGAGGTCGCACCCGATCGAGATGCGCTGTCGCGCAGGGTCCTCGGCCGCACGGTGTTGGTGACAGGCGGTGGCGGCTCCATCGGCTCCGAGCTCTGCCGTCAGATCGCTCGCCTCGCTCCCGAAAAGCTGATCGTTCTGGACACCTGCGAGGCGAATCTCTACCACATCACCGAGGAACTCGGCGGCGGTGGTATCGAATTCGTGCCCTGTCTCGGTGATGTCACCGATCGTACTGCGCTCGAGTGTCTGATGACGGATCACGCGATAGACACGATCTATCATGCAGCGGCCTACAAACATGTGCCGATCATCGAGGCGCAGCCTACAATAGGCGTCGAGACGAACGTCTTCGGCACGCTCGCGCTCCTGGAGACGGCCATCACCCACGGCGTGGCGGATTTCGTCCTGATCTCCACGGACAAGGCTGTTCGGCCCGCCAACGCGATGGGGGCGAGCAAGCGAGCCGCCGAGATGGTCCTGCAGGCGAGGGCGCGCGAGAACATCGCCACGCGTGTGTCGATGGTGCGTTTCGGGAACGTGCTGGGCTCCTCGGGCTCGGTCGTGCCGAAATTCAAGAAGCAGATCGAGGCGGGCGGTCCTGTCACGCTGACCCATCCCGACATCACCCGCTTCTTCATGACCATTCCGGAAGCCGCGCAGCTCGTCTTGCAAGCGAGCGCGATCGCGAAGGGCGGAGACGTCTTCGTGCTCGACATGGGCGAACCGGTCAAGATCTTCGATCTGGCGAGGTCGATGGTACGGCTGTACGGGAAGCGCCTGTCCGAGGAGACGGGTGATTCGCGTGATATCGAGATTCTCGAGTCGGGACTTCGTCCTGGCGAGAAGATGTACGAAGAGTTGTTCATCACCGATGCGCATCGACCGACCTCCATAACAAAGGTTTTCACGGCCGACGAGATGTCGCTGCCCTGGAATGAGCTCGCGACGCACCTCGCGGCGATGAAGGACGCCATCGCGCGAAACGACACGGAGACGCTGCGATTCACGTTGATGAACCTTGCGCTTGCCGACCATCGGGAGAAGTTTGCCTCCAGTATCTTGGCTAAGAACGTGATCGACAACAGTCGTCATCGATCGGAGCCGATAACCTGATTCGCCGTGATGCTTCGGGAGTCGCAGGTGTCGCTGTGTATTGATCGGGCGCCGCTCGTTCGTGCGCAAGCTATGAGATGACAATGACGCGCAAGGTTTTCGTTTTGGGCGCCGGTCGAAGTGGCACCAAGATCCTGCGGGATTGTCTCGGTGCCGCGCGCGACGTGGCGGCCGTTCCGTACGATGTGGGGTACGTCTGGCGTTTCGGGAATGAAAGAATTCCACACGACGAACTGTCGGCGGAGTTGGCGAATCCGCGCATTGCCACATTCGTGGATCGCTCTCTCGAGCGCATGGCGCGCCGGGCGAGTCGTGGATCGGACTACGAAATCGTCCTGGAAAAGTCGGTGCCGAATACGTTGCGTCCTGCCTTCATGGCCGCTTTGTTTCCGGAGGCCCGCTTCGTGCACATCGTGCGCAACGGTTATTCGGTGATCGAGTCGGCGGTTCGCAACTGGCAGGAGCCGGAAGATCGTGGCTATCTTCTGGACAAGTTGCGCTACTTTCCGATCGAGAATTACCGATATGCGTTGTGGGGCGGAGTCAACCTGGCACGTGGCGCGTTCGGTGGCCGGGGAGGCAAGCTCTGGGGACCGCGTTACGACGGCATGGGGGAAGATGTCCGGGAGCTACCTCTACTTGAGGTATGCACTCGTCAATGGCAGCGCTGTCTGGATGTCTGCGACATGCAGCTAAACGAACTTGATCGGTCGAGATTCGTCGAGCTGAGTTACGAAGAGCTTCTCGGCGGAGCTGACATCCTGCGGCGAATCTGCCGATTCTGCGAGATCGACGATGAAGCGTCTGTAGCGGCATTCTACCGGCAACGTTTTGACCCGCGCCGAGGCGAACGGAGAGCGGGCATGTTCTCCGAGGACGAACGCGATCGAATACGTAAGATCGCGGGCAATACCCTTGATCGGTATGGTCATGTATAGGCGGTGCGGCAAGCGACTCTTCGATGTGGTGGCCTCGCTCGCATTGCTGCTTGTCATCGCGCCGGCGCTGGTCGTTCTGATGCTCGCCATCTTCATCGATGATGGCCGGCCGTTTTTCTTCCGGCAGTGGCGTGTCGGACGCCATGCAGACCCGTTCGAGATATTGAAGTTCCGGTCCATGCGCCATGTCGAGACGCGCGAGGATGGTTTCGATGCTGGCAACGCGACACGCGTGACCCGCGTCGGGCGGTGGTTGCGCACCTCGAAGCTCGATGAGCTTCCGCAACTTGTCAACGTTCTCCGCGGCGACATGTCGCTGGTCGGGCCGCGACCTGAGGTGCGCGCATGGGTCGATGCACGGTCTCGGCAGTGGGAGAAGGTTCTTGGAGTGCGGCCGGGAATTACCGACAATGCCTCGATCATCTATCGGCACGAAGAACGCGAGCTCGCTCTCCAGGCCGATCCGGAGGCTCATTATCGCGATGTGGTACTGCCTCGAAAGCTGGATCTCTACGAGGCCTACGTGGATCACGTCTCTGCCCGCACGGATCTCGCCATTCTCGGTCGAACGGTAATCGGACTCTTCAAGACGACATGATTCACGCAAAGCCTTCCGGAATCGAGCCCCTGTCGGTGCCGTTCGCTCGAGTCGACTGCTCGGGAAACGAGCTGTCCTACGTGGCCGAGGTATTGCAGAGTGGCTGGCTGACGACCGCGTCGAAGGCCAAGCGTCTTGAGGAAGTGTTCGCGGACATGATCGGCTGCACGCATGCCATCGCCGTGAACTCCTGCACTTCCGCTTTGCACCTGGCGCTGGATGCCTGCGGTGTCGGCCCAGGGGACAAGGTGCTGCTTCCGAGTCTGACCTTCACGGCCACCGCCGAAGTCGTCCGCTACATGGGGGCGACACCCGTGCTGCTCGATGTCGTTTCGGGAACCGCCTGTGTCGAGGCGGATGCCGTCGATGCGGCCTTGGAATCGGACGATGCCATCGTGGCGGTGATCGCCGTCCACTACGGAGGCCACCCTATCGAGATGACCAACGAGAGCGGCCGTGGTCTCGCGGACATCTGCCGTCGTCGGGGAGTGCGCTTGATCAATGATGCCGCGCACGCTCTACCGTCGCGCCGCGACGGTCGGTGTGTCGGCGCGGACGGCGACGTCACCTGCTTCAGCTTCTATGCCAACAAGACCATGACCACCGGCGAAGGCGGCATGCTCGTCACTTCGGACGACGATATCGCCAAGCGGGCGCGCCTGATGCGCCTGCACGGCATCGACAGAGATGTCTGGGATCGATTCACCGGCTCGCCGGGTCGGTGGGAGTACGACGTGACGGCTCCGGGCTTCAAGTACAACATGCCTGACCTGAACGCCGCGGTGGGGCTCGCTCAGTTCGAGCGTCTGGAGCTCATGCGGCAGCGCCGACAGGAGTGTGCATCACGCTACCGTCGCGAGCTCGAGTCGGTTCGGTGCATGGATCTGCCGCGCACTGAAGTGGCGGACGAGGATCACTCCTGGCACCTCTTTCCCATCGTGCTTCGCGAAAATGCACCGATATCCAGAAACGTCCTGATCGAGAAGCTCGGTGAGCTGGGAATTGGAACTTCGGTTCACTACAAGCCTATTCATCGACTGCGATATTATCGGGAAACTTACGCCCTGGATGCCGATGACTACCCGGTCACCGAGAGAATCTGGAACGGCTGCGTTTCTCTGCCGATTTACAGTCTGTTGACGAACGTCGAGATCGACTACGTGATCGAAAATGTAAGGAGGTTGCTCGATTGAACACGCGGGCGAAGGATCTCTCCGAGGTTTTGCAGGCGTCCGCGTCGGTGGCGGCGAGTCCGGTGCCCGGATGGCCGGTGTTCACTCGTGAAGAAGCGGAGGCGGTGAGCACGGTACTGCTCGGGAATCGGGTCAACTACTGGACCGGGGAGGAAGGGCGGGAGTTCGAGCGCGAATACGCCGCTTACTTCGGGTCGGCCCACGGCGTCGCCATGGCCAACGGTACCGTCGTACTCGACGCGGCTCTCGCGGTCGGCGGCATCGGCCCCGGCGACGAGGTGATCGTGCCGCCGCGCACGTACATCGCTAGCGTGTCGACGGTCGTACGCGCGGGAGCCACTCCGGTGTTCGTGGATGTGGACCGTGACAGCCAGAACATGACTCCAGAGACGATCGAACGAGCCCTGACGTCGCGCACCCGCGCCATTCTGTGCGTGCACCTCGCGGGATGGCCCTGCGAGATGACGGAGATTATGGAGATCGCCCGGCAGCACGGACTCTTCGTCATCGAGGACTGTGCCCAGTCGCACGGCGCGCGATTGCACGGCCGCTTCGCCGGTACCTTCGGGCATGTGGCGGGCTGGTCGTTCTGTCAGGACAAGATCATGAGCACGGGTGGCGAAGGAGGCATGGTGACCACCGACAGCGAGAGCCTGTGGCGTGCGATGTGGTCGATGAAGGATCACGGCAAATCCTGGGAGGCCGTATACGAGCGCGATCATCCGCCGGGCTTCCGCTGGTTGCACGAGTCGTTCGGCACCAACTGGCGTATGACGGAAATGCAGGCCGCCATCGGTCGCATCCAGCTCCGGCGTCTGCCCGACTGGAGTGCGGCTCGACGGCGCCATGCCGAGCGGCTTTGGGCAGTGTGCTCGCCCTTGTCGGGACTGAGAGTGCCGGTGATCCCCGATCACGTGGAACACGCCGCCTACAAGTGCTACGTGTTCGTCGAGCCGAAGGCCCTGCGTGCGAGCTGGAGTCGCGATCGCATCATGAACGAGCTTGTCGCGCTGGGAGTGCCGGCCTACTCGGGTTCCTGCTCGGAGGTCTATCTCGAACGGGCGTTCGACGGTACTCCGTTCCGGCCGAACACACCTCTTCCGGTTGCGCGCGAGCTCGGCGAAACGAGCCTGATGTTCCTCGTCCACCCTTCGCTTGGCGACGAGCACATAGAGTATGCCGCCGAAACGATAGAGCGCGTGCTTTCGGCAGCGGTCCTTTGAGATCTCGCGTCCGCCCTTCTCGCGCTCGTGCCGTCATGTCGGGGAGCGGGGCTTTGCGCGTGGGGGTCATCGCTGCAGCAATCGCCTTGGGCACGGCGAACGACACGGCCCGCGCCGTTGCTGGCGTCCCGACCGAGGTGCCGCGCCCATGGCTCCCGCTCGCGTTCTCCGACAACGAGTACCGAATGCTGGGCAGGCGATACGATTTCGGTTCGAGAGCTCTGCCGAACCAGCTGGTCGTCGGCGGGGTTTCCTTGCTCGCCGCTCCGGCGCGGCTGAAGGTGGCGCTCGACGGGAAGCGCTTCGACGTGCGTGTCGTCTCGGTGGAAGCGGGCGTCACGTCAGCTCGCTCCATGAGTCGGCGAGTGCGTGCGAAAGCCGGACCGGTCGATCTCACTCAGGAGATGGAGATCGGGTTCGACGGCTTCGTACGGGTCGATACGGCCATCGAAGGCGGTGCCGAACATCGGTTGACGGAGGTCTCGCTATCGCTGCCGGTAGCCGGAGTCGTAGCCTCGTCGTACAGCCGGTATCTCGACTACGACTTCAACACGCAGCGTGCAGACTTCGCGGATCTGTCGAGTTCGGCCGGCGAGGTTCCGCTCGATGTCGACCTGCACATGTCGTTCAATCCCGCGATCTGGATCGGGAACGAAACGGTCGGTGTGGAACTCGTCACGCAGACCAACGCTGAGCGGGTGCTCGATCAGCCGGAGCGAGCGCATTCCCTCGAGGGCGCAGATGGCGTGGTCGTGCTTGAGAATCGCATCGTCGAGTCGACGGTAGGTCGAACTCTGGAGCGACCGCTGCGCTTCGAGTTCGCGCTGTTCACCACGCCGGCACGTCCGACCGCGAGCCACCGGCCTCCGATCTCCCTTGTCAGCAGTCCGCGCGCCGGTGACAGAGTGGACGCCTTTTGCGAGGGCGAGCTTGTCGAATTCCATAACTGGTCCATGCTCCCGGTCGAGTACCCCGGGCTCCCCGCGCCGGTTCCGACGGCGGGCGCGGCACGGCAGTACATGCAGAGCGTCGCGGCCGCGCACGCGAAGGACCGCCGTTTCATTCCGTATTCGAGCTTCTATTTTCTGCACGGGGAGGTACCAATCGTTCGGCAGTGGGTGGAGGGACGGCCTTCGCCCCCGGCACGTCGTTCGCCGTACTGGCGATCGGACGACGGTGGAGCCGAGGGAGTGTTGCAGCCCGTCTACTACGATGACGGCTTGCTGCGCGAGGGCGTGATCGAGCACCACCGCGATGCGGCACGTCGGTTTGCCCTCGACGGAATTTACGTGGACGCGGCGGCGCCCTACGAGAACCGTGCTCTCGAGCACTTCGGGCGTCGCCGCACGGTCTCGGGCGATCGTCTCGCGTACTATCCGATGTTCTCGCACCGCAAGCTGTTGCAGGACTACTGGAGCTCGCTCAAGAGCGTGAACGATGGCTTCCTGATCGTGCATCACGCTCCGCGCGTACCGAGGTTCGCGGCCGCGTACGCCGACATCGTGGTCGTGGGCGAGGATCTGCATCGTCTGTTCGTCGACGAATCCGCGGCAGTGGGAAGCAGATACGTTCCGGACTACGACGCACTCGATCCTCGCTTCATGGAGGCGGTAGCCCATCGAAACGACGCGGTGCGTTACACATTGCTGCCGCAGATCAAGAAGGGCACGCAAGTGACGCCGACCGAAGGCAGGCGTCTGGCGAGGCGCTGGACGTCGTCCGCACTGCGTTACGCGAAGCATCATGGCCTCGGACTGTGGTTTGCACGCCTGGACCTGGACGTGGCCCGAACCTTCTTTTCCGCTCCCGATCGAACCTGTTGAAACGGCGATGAACACGACTCAGCGAACCAAGCACTATCTGTTTCACAGCTGGAGCCACAAGCATCCGTTGCACCGGACGCTCGTCAAGCTGGCCAATCGGGGGCTGCGAACAGTGCCCATTTCCCTGAAGTATCTCTTCAGTCGGAAGATTCGCGCCACGCGCTTTCCCTATGCTCTCGTGATGGAGGGAAACTGCGTCGTTCAGATCGGGGCGCCGGCGGATACGTTGCACTCGGGGCGTTCGCGCGGAATGGGACTGACGTTGTGCACCGGATCCTCCGGCCGCTCGATCGTCATCGAACCGGAGCCGCGCAGTTGTCGCGAGTTCCGCGCCGCTGCATCGACGTTGGGAGTGAAGAACGTCGAGGTTCTGAATTACGCGGTGACGGACACCCCGCAGGAACTGGTCCTCCGCGTGAACCCCCTGCACCCTGCCACCAACTTCATCGAAGGTCGTGCGGGCTACACAGCGGAGGAGGTCTCGCGATTCGATGCGCATCCGATCGAGGGGCGTCCGCTCGAGACCTTGCTTCGTGAGGCGGGCCTGGCGCAGACGGAGACGATCAAGGTGCTGAGCATCACGACGAACGGCGCGGAGAAGGAGATCTTGCGTGGTGCGACCGATGTGCTGCCGAGAGTCGAGCACATCGCACTAGCAGGTATCGACAGAAATCTGTACGAAGGCTTCATGGCGGACCTGGGATTCGAGTTCGTCAGTTTCGACGACAGGGGGATCACCTACCGCAACACGCGGTTCGAGGGGCGAAGGGCGTGATGAGCTGCCCGGTTGTCGATCGGGACGTGATCGATCGGAAGCTCGAGTCGGGTAGAATCACCTGCTCGTTTTGCGGTCGTGAGATAGCATGAACTCATTCACCGACAAGGTCGTGCTCGTCACTGGCGGTACGGGCTCGTTCGGCAAGGCGGTCGCTCGACTTCTGCTCTCTCGTGGCGTTGGCGAGGTCAGGGTCTTCAGCCGGGACGAAGAGAAGCAGGACCTGATGCGCGGCGAGTTCGATGGTCGAGCCGTGAAGTATTTCATCGGTGATGTTCGCGATCGTCACAGCGTCGATCAGGCCATGAACGGTGTCGATCTGGTCTTTCACGCCGCGGCGTTGAAGCAGGTGCCTTCCTGCGAGTTCTTTCCGATGCAGGCCATCTTGACCAATGTGGTCGGAAGTTCCAACGTGGTCGAGTCCGCAATTGCCCATTCGGTTTCCAAGGTGGTCTGCCTCGGAACCGACAAGGCGGTGTTCCCGATCAATGCCATGGGAATGAGCAAGGCGCTCATGGAGAAGGTCGTCCAAGCCAGTGCCAGAAATCAGGGCGATTCCCGCACGATCCTGAGCAGTGTCCGGTACGGGAACGTCATGATGTCGCGTGGCTCCGTGATTCCCCTGTTCATTCGGCAGTTGCGTCAGGGGCAGCAGGTGACTCTGACGCATTCGGAGATGACTCGTTTTCTGATGCCGATGGGCGAGGCCGTCGATCTCGTTCTTCATGCGCTGGCCAACGCGAGGCAGGGGGACACCTTCATCCGGAAGGCGCCGGCCTCGACCATCGGCGATCTGGCCGAAGCCGTGCAGCAACTCTTCGGTATCAGGGCCGGTGTGCGCGTCATCGGAGTCCGTCACGGAGAGAAGATGTTCGAGACGCTCGTTAGCGCCGAGGAGCTGACGCGATCTGAGGACATGGGCGACTACTATCGCGTGAGCATGGACGGGCGCTCCCTCGACTACGGTCGCTTCTTTACCGATGGCGATCCGGAGATCGCCTCGCATGTCGACTTCGACTCGAACAACGCTCGACGTCTCACGGTGGCAGGCGTCGTCGAACTATTGCGCACGGTTCCCGAGATCGCGTCGATGCTGTCGGATGACTCGTCATCTGCGACTCGCCCTGCTACGGCGGAGAACTGAAGCGTGATCCTGATCCTGGGGGCCGGCGGCTTGATCGGCCACGCACTGTTCCGAAGCCTCGGAGAGCGCTTCGGTGCCGTTCAATGCACGCTGCACGGCACGGCGAGACACTCGTTGTTTGCCCGGTCGGGCGTGCACGAGTCGGTCGACGTTCGCGATTCGGCTGCCGTGCGCGGGCTCCTCGCTCGCTTGAAGCCCGACGTGGTGCTCAATTGCGTCGGCATCACGAAGCGTAAACCGGAAATCGACGATTTGGAGCAGGTGATAGCGGTGAACTCGCTGTTCCCGCATCAGCTGGCACGGTGGGCGAAGGAGGACGGATTCAGGGTCATTCACTTCAGTACCGACTGCGTTTTCGACGGTGCACTGGGTAACTACACCGAAGAGAGCGAAACCAGCGCCCGGGACGTCTACGGCAGAACCAAGGCCCTGGGCGAGCTGCGATATTCACACACGCTCACGATTCGATCCTCGTTCATCGGCCGAGAGCTCGAGGGAAAGTCGGAACTGCTGGAATGGGCGCTCTCGATGCGTGGTCAGAGAGTAAAGGGGTTCGAGCGTGCGTGGTACTCGGGGGTATCCACCAGGGAAATGGCGCGTGTCGTTGGAGACATTGTCGAGAACCATCCGGATCTCGGCGGCCTCGTGCAGCTTGCGACCGAGCGGCCGGTTCCCAAGTGCGATCTTCTGCGCATGATAGACATCGCGTTCGAGCTGGGCTTCGAGCTCGAGCCGGACAGCGCTTTCGAGACGCGTCCTACGCTCGATGGCAGGAAATTGCGGGAGACGATGAATCTCGAACTTCCCGATTGGCCAGCGATGCTCGCCGAACTCGCCGCTCAACGGATTTACGACGACGTGGCGGAATCGCCAAGCGGTACCGCATCCTCGTCGACATCCAGACGAAGAAATTGACGAGATGGCGGAGAAGATGAATATCCCTCAGTTCCGGAGCTTTGTCGATCGAAGCGATCACGCTGCGATTGCGCGCGTGTTCGATGACAAGTACATCGCCGAAGGAAAGGTCGGAGTGGAGTTCCGAGATACGCTGATCGATTATATCGGCGCGAGCCATGGGGTGCTCGCGAGCAACGGAACCCTCGCACTCTATCTCGCGTTGAGAGCTCTCGGAATCGGTCCCGGTGACGAGATCATCGTGCAGGACACGACGTTCATCGCGACGGCCAACGCGGTCGAGATGACCGGTGCAAAGCCGCGTTTCGTCGACATCGTCTCCTACAAGGATCCGTCGATCGATCTCTCCCGGATCGAGGTCGGCGAGAACACGAAAGCCGTCATGGTCGCCCATCTCTACGGTACCGCCTGCAGCAACATCGAGGCGGTGGCGGCCTTCTGCCGAGATCGGGGACTATGGCTGATCGAGGACGCCGCCCAAGCATTCGGCGTACGGGGCGCCGAGCGGCACTGCGGCACCTGGGGGGATGTCGGCACGTTTTCGTTCTTCGCCGACAAGACCATCACCACCGGCGAGGGTGGTCTCGTCGTGACGAACGACGAGAGTCTGCACGAACGCATGGTGTACCTTCGCAATCAGGGGCGGGTCGCCAGCGGTTCCTTCGTGCATCCGGAGATCGGATTCAATTTCCGACTCACAGACATGCAGTCAGCTCTCGGACTCGCCCAGTTCTCCAAGCTCGATGTGATCACCGCGGCAAAGAGCGAGATCTACTCTTCGTATCGCCGGCATCTCGAGGGGCAGGTCGAGTTTCTGGATGTACGCCCGGATTTCTCGTTCATCCCGTTCCGGGTCGTCGTCTTCGTCGACGACGCCGAGCCGGTCATGGAGCGCATGAAAGCACGAGGAATCGAGCCGCGGTCCGTGTTCTATCCGATGCATCGTCAGCCTTGTTTCGGTCGCTACTCGTATGCCGAGAGCGAATTTCCCAACGCGAACGCCTGCTTCCGTCGTGGCATCTGCCTGCCGACGTGGATCGGCCTGGATGCCGAGCAGATCGAGTACGTATCCCGAGCGTTGATCGATGCGCTCTAGGCTCTGTCTGGCGGACGCCTGCGCGTCCGGAGCCGATGGGCGCTTCTTCACCCTTCAGGGTGTCGCCGACGACGCGTCGCGGCGAAGGCGTGGCGCGCTGCTCCGAGACGCGGCAACGCCGGCGGCGGAGTGCCCACGGGCTCCCGAAGGGCGAGCCTGTCAGCCCCGCGCCTCGCGTTGTTCTCCCTGGGAGTACCCTGGTACGCCTTCGCGAGAACGCGTCGTTCGCGGGGCTGACAGGCTCGCTGGGCACGTAGGCATCCGTCAGTCAGAGCCTGGGGGTTCCATCGGATGGCCTCCGGCAGACGAGCAACGACATAGGAGCGCTTCAGCGTGAAGGTGATGACCATCGTAGGAACGCGTCCCGAGATCATCAAGATGAGTCGGGTCATGGCGGAGATGGAGAAGTATGTCTCCCATGTGCTGGTGCATACCGGGCAGAACTACGACTACGAGCTCAACGAAGTCTTCTTCTCGGACCTGGCAGTGGCCAAGCCGGATCATTTTCTCGACGTGGCCGACGACACGCTCGGGCGGACCATAGGAAACATCATCGCGCGCGCGGACGACGTGTTGGCGAAAGAGGAGCCGGACGCGCTGATGCTGTACGGAGACACCAACAGCTGTCTCGCCGTGTTGGCCGCGAAACGCCGTCGTATACCGGTGTTCCACTTCGAGGCGGGGAACCGCTGCTTCGATCAGAGAGTGCCTGAAGAGTTGAACAGGAAGGTCCTCGATCACCTGAGCGATATCAACTTCGCATTGACAGAACACGCTAGGCGCTACCTGCTCGCCGAGGGGATTCGACCCGAGACGGTGATCAAGATCGGATCACCGATGCAGGAGATTCTGCTTCATCATCGGGATTCTATCGATCGATCCGGCGTCCTGGAGAATCTCGAAGTCGAGGCAGGGAAATTCTTTATCGTCAGCGTTCATCGCGAGGAAAACGTTGATTCGGACGCGAACTTCACCAATCTGCTCGGGTCGCTGAATGCCCTGGCGGAACGCTGGGGCTATCCAGTCATCGTCTCGACGCATCCGCGGACGATGAAACGTCTCGAGCAAGGGTATCGAGAGAAGGTCGAGATGCACGCCCTGGTTCGTTTCCTCAAGCCGATGGGGTTCTTCGATTACGTGAAGATGCAGAAGGAAGCGTTCTGCGTGGTTTCCGACAGTGGCACCATCACGGAGGAGTCGTCGCTGCTCGATTTCCCGGCAATCACGATTCGACAGGCCCACGAGCGTCCCGAAGGAATGGATGAAGGAGTGCTGATCATGTCGGGATTGGAACCCGGCGACGTAGTGCGCTCTGTCGAGGTGGTCACCTCGCAGCAGGAGGGGGAACAGCGGCGATTTCGAAAGGTGCCCGACTACGATGTCGACAACGTCAGCCTGAAGGTCGTGCGGGCGGTGTTGAGCTACACCAATTACGTGAACCGGACGGTCTGGCAGAAGGGCTGAGGCGAAGTTGCGAACGGGAAAGTCTTGCGGCGACGGATTCGCTTCCGCGATGGTCGACGAATGCATCGTGCTCTCTTCGGCGAGAGAGAAGGGTCCGCTTCGGTTCGGGTGGTCGCGACCGTGAATCTCCTTCTGGTCCACCGCTATTTCTGGCCCGACACACCGGCTTACGCCGCGATGCTTCGCCATCTCGGGGAGAGCTGGGTGCAGCACGGGCATGTCGTCAGCGTGTTCTCTACTCAGCCGTCGTACAAGCGCGAGGTGGTGATGACCCCGCGACCGCGGCTCGAGAACCTCGCCGGCATGACGATCACTCGCACGCCTTTGCCCTTTCGAGGCGACTGGAGTCCGCCTCGCCGTCTGATCAACACCGCATTGTTTCTACTGCAGCTGCTGATACACATGGCTCGTCACCGGGACGTCGACGTCGTCGTCATGTCAACGGTTCCACAGATCGTCGGCGCGCGCGTGGCCTCGCTCGCCGCGGGCCTCCTGGGGAAGCGCTTCGTCTACCACATGCAGGACATACATCCCGAGGGCATGCGGGCCGCCGGCTTCGTCAGGGAAGGAATGGCCTACCGGGTGCTCAGGCGTCTCGACACCGCGACCTGCCGGTCGGCTGCGGCAGTCGTCGTGCTGTCCGCGGACATGCGCAGGACGATCCTGGCGCGTGATTCCAGCCTCGCTCGCAAGGTGCACGTGATTCGGAACCCCGCGGTGCGCGGTTTCGAGGACGCGGATACCGACGTTCCCGCGGCCTTGCGCAAGGCGACCGGTCGATTTCGAGCCGTGTTCGCGGGCAATATCGGTCGGTTCCAGGGTCTCGAGACCGTCGTCGAGGCTGCTACCGGACTTCGTGACGAAGGTATCGAAGTCGCCCTGGTCGGCGACGGCGCGGCCAAGAGCGCCCTTATGGCGAAGGCCGAAGCGAGCGGCTCTTCCGCCATGCGATTTCTTCCTCATCAGAACGTGTCGGTGGCCGATTCGCTCATCGCCGAGGCAGACGTGGCGTTGATCACGTTGGCCCCGGGGGTGGCGTTTACCGCGTTTCCGAGCAAGCTCATCAACTACACTCGCTCGGCCACGGCGCTGTTGGTCAGTGTCGAGCCCGACACGGAGCTCGCCGCACTCGTCCGAGAGCATGACATGGGTGTGGTCGTTCCGGTCGGCGACGCCGACGGCATGCGAACTGCGCTCCGTGTGCTTGCAGCCGATCCCCAGCGCGTCGCCGCTCTGGGTCGCAACGCTCGGAGCTTCCACGAACGCACCTTCGATGCAGAACGGATTCACCGCGACTGGGTCAAGGTGCTGGGCGATTCCTCGTCCGCGAGCGCTGGCGCATGAAGCGTTCGTCCAAGTGGCTCCGCAACGCGGGCTTCGCCGAGGTTCGCCTGAATGCTTGAGCGTGTACACAGTCTGGCGGCGCGGCACGACATGTCGCCCTGGCGCGCGCTGCCCTACGAGATGGCCGTGCGTGCCTACCGTCGCCACCCCGCGGTGCGTTCGGTGGTACGTCGCTTTCTCGGTAGCCGAAGACCGTCCGAGTGGTGTTTCGTCACCGGTTGCTACAACGCGGGGACGACGGTGGTCAAGAACATCGTCGCCCTGCACCCGAGAATCCACACCTTGCCGGTAGAGGGGGATCTGCTGACGTCCGCGTTGTCCAACAACGAGGAAGGGGGCTGGGCGAGATGCATGTACGGGAATCGCGATCGGCTGGAGCGAGAGCGGCGCGCCGGAGCGGCACTCGACGCCGAGAGAATGCTGCAGGACTGGTCACCGTGGATGCTGGATGGGGCGCCCTTTCTCGACAAGTCCATCTCCCATGCCGTGCGTATCCGGCGTCTCGCGGACGCCTTTCCGGATGCCCGGTTCGTGCTTGTCACTCGTGGGCCGGAAGCGGTGGTACGGGGGATTCGTCAGCGAAGTCGACCGAGCGGCAGCGCGCGTGAGGCGCTGCGCAGGGACACGTATTCCGACGATCTGCTGCACGCTCAGTGGAACTGGCTCTATCGCCGGGCACTCGAGGAGCTGCCTCCCGAGCGCGGTCTCGTCGTCTCCTACGAGCGGGCGATGAGCGATCCGATCGGCCAGGCCGTACGTCTCTACTCGTTCCTCGGGCTGGAAGGCGCATCGCCCTCGCTGCAGGGTGATCATCTCGTGCTTGGGAACGATTCGTTGAAGCTACGGCGCGGAGGCACCAACAATGCGTCGCCTCTCGATTCGAGAGAGGCGTTGAGCCGAGCGATCGAACGGCACGCGGCCCTCTGGCCCGCATCGGCCGACTCTCGTCATGGCTGACGCACGAGCTCGCCCTTCCCGATGACACTGCCTGCCTTTGTCCTCAGCTTCGATTTCGAAATCGGTTGGGGCGATGTAACAAACGGACGCTGGATCGCACGTGAGCGTCGCGGCACCTATGTGCGACTGCGCAAGGTCCTCCCGCGCCTGCTCGCGGCGATGGACGAGCTTGAGCTTCCCGCGACATGGGCCACCGTCGGCGCCATGATCGCACCTCCGGACACACGAGACTATAGCCACCTGCCTGCGGACGCGGCGCGCATCGTCGCCGAGTCGATAGCGCGGGGAGAGAAGGCGAGCTTCGACGGCATCGACCTCTTCGAGGCTGTGCTGGCGCACGAGCGTACGGGACATCGAATCGCGTGTCACAGCTACTCTCACGTACCGTTCGGTTTCGCCGGTGTCGATTCGGAGACGGTACGCGCCGACTTGCTCCGTGCGGCGGATACCTTCGCCGCACACGGGATTCGAACCGATCGATTCGTGTTCCCCGAGAACGACGAAGCGTGTCACGAGGTTCTCCGCTCAGTCGGCATGCTCAAGGCCCGAACTCCCGCCGTGCGTACGGCGAGTTCGCGGTTGCGCTATCTGATCTCGACCGTGGTCGACGCGCCGCCCGAGGCGATCATTCGCGCACATCCTTCCGGTCTCGAGCTCGAGAGCGGCTCGATGCTGTTCAACATGGGGGTCGGCAAGGCATACCGGATGCCCTTCGTCTCGCGTCGTGCCCGTGCTGGCCTTCGCGCGTTGTCTGCACGGCGCTCGTCGCGAATGCACGTCTGGGCGCACCCTTTCAACTTTGCCGAGTCGGACTTGCTGCTCGATTCGTTCGTGCGTTTTCTCAAACAGGTCGCCGCCGAGCGCGATGCCGGTCGATTGACCGTGGAGCTGATGTGATGAGTGAAGTGCGAACCGACGAGATCGCTCCGGCGAAGTCTCGTCGCTCAGTGGAGGATGCCGTTCAGGCGGTGCGCGAACGCTTCCCGCTCGAGGGGTACATCGAGGAGAACATCGCTCCGTATCGGACGGTCGGGAAAGTCGTGCTCGAACACACGCGGCCGGGGGCACGCCTGTTCGATTTCGGCAGCGGCCCCTGCGACAAGACGGCTATCGCCTCGCTCCTCGGTTGCCATTGCGATGCCTACGACGATCTCAACGATGAATGGCATCGCCGCGGCGACACACTCGACAGGATTCGGCAGTTCGCCGCGGCCACGAATGTCAACTTGTCGGAACACTTCGCTCCGGACGAGGATGCCGGGTACGACATGGTCATGATGAACGACGTGCTGGAGCACATCCACGACTCGCCGCGAGAGCTGCTCAACGATCTCGTTTCTATGCTCGCACCGGGCGGGCTGCTCTTCATCACCGTCCCGAATCTGGCCAACCTGCGCAAACGTCTCGACCTGTTGAGAGGACGGACGAATCTTCCACGCTTCGAGTTGCTCTACTGGTACCGCGGTCCCTGGCGCGGGCCCGTCCGCGAGTACGTTCGTTCCGACCTTGAAAAGCTCGTGTCCTACCTGGGACTGGAGCTCGTCGCTCTGGACACGACTCATCACATGCTGAAGAACCTGAGACCGAAGCTCGTGCCGGGGTACAAGATGCTCACTCGACTGTTTCCCGATGTCGCCGATACCTGGGTTCTGCTCGCGCGACGCCCGGCCGGGTGGCAAGCCAGACGAGCGCTCACGGACACGGAGTTCGCGAGCATCTACGAATCCGTCAACAAGAAGGGGCTCTACTGATGGGTCTCCCGGCCGAATCAAAGCTCTCGCGCGAGCGGCGCGAGACACGTCACGCGCAGCGTGGCCGCAAGGGCCTCCGCGCGGCCGACCTCGTCGATCGCTTGTGGCGTACCGCATAGTCGATGCGTCAGCAGATCGACAGGACGTGGTGGTTCAAGCTGAACGCGCTGCTTCGCCGACTTCATGTCACTGGAATGCCCGGTTTTCGCCACGCCCATCTCGTCGTCACGGAATACCCGAAGAGCGGCGGTACATGGCTGAGTCAAATGCTGTCGGGCACGTCCGGACTGCCGTATCCGCGCAGCCGGCTGCCTCTACGTCGACCGGCGATCATGCACGGTTGCTTCCTCGATGTCGGGGAGTGCAACCGAAAGGTGGTGCTGTATCGGGACGGAAGAGACGTCATGGTCTCGTATTACTTCCACACACTGATGCCCAATGCGCTCAAGAGCAGTCAGCATGTCACCAAATTGCGCCGCGAGTTCGGGTTCGCGGACGTGGAGGACGTGGTGCGAAATCTTCCTCCCTTCATGGAGCGCTGCTTCGCTCGCGAGCTCTACCCGCGGTTCACCTGGGCGGAGTTCGTCCGCCGTTGGATCGACGATCCGAACGTCATCTCGACACGCTACGAGTGGCTGCACGCCGACGCTTTCGCCTCGATGCGTGCGCTACTCGATGCGCTCGATTACGCGCACGTGAGCGATGCGCATCTGTGGGACGTCATAGAGGCCTATCGTTTCGAGCGTGTGAGCGGTCGGTCTCCCGGGAGCGAGTCCGTATCCAGCTTCGCCCGCAAGGGGGTGGTCGGCGACTGGCGTTCACGCTTCAATGCGGAGTCACGAGAGCTCTTCGCTCATCATGCCGGGGACGAATTGATTCGTCTGGGATACGAGGTAGATCACGGGTGGGTTTCGCGAGATTCGTAGGTGCCTTGGACGTCCGCATGTCGGCGATGGCGCCGCCGTGAGCGGGCGTGTCGGTAGACGTGCGACGTGGCTTCTGCTCTCCACGCTGCTGGAGCCGGTGATACGTCTGTGCGGGTTCGCGATGCAGTGCGTACGCCCTGGATGGGGCTACGAAGTGGAGCGGAGACTGCGAGGCCGCGTCGCCCGAATCGGGTTGCGAGGGCGAAGGTTGAGGGTCGACAGGGGGGTTCGCATCGACGGCAACATCCTCCTCGGGGACAATTGCACGCTTTACGAGGGTTGCCAGCTTGTCGCCGGCACTCGCGGTAAGCTTCGTATCGGCGACGGCTCGCACATCGGAAGGTTGACGCTGGTCAGTGCCGTGAACGGGATAAACATCGGTGACAGAACCGCGATCTCGGGTGGTGTGATGATCTACTCGTCGACCACCACTTCCGATGGAAGGGTTCGCGCGGGTCGTGTCCGTCTCGGCAGTGACGTGTTGGTCGGTGCGAATGCGGTACTGCTTCCCGGTGTCGTCGTGAACGATGGCGCGTCGGTAGGTGCCGGTGCGGTAGTGACCGGGGAGGTCGCGGCAGGAACGGTAGTCGTCGGCATGCCCGCGCGACCGGTGTGAAGGCTCGTCTGCCGACGACGCGCGATCCGCCGTGTCGTCTCATGTGCCGGAGGCTTCGACCACTGATCCGGGTCTTACCTTGACCATGTATATCATCAGAATCGTCGTGGCTAGTATCGACGCCACCATCGTCTGGCCGTACGGGCCGACGATGTTCGCGAAGCGCAAGCACCATGGGACCGGTAGCAGGAGCACCGCGAACGCCGTGGGAAGCAGTCTGGGAAATGTGGAACAGCCCGGGAGGCTCGTCGACAGGCAGACGGGCACGATCATCAGATGAGAGATCATGGACGCCGCCGCGAACAGCAGTCCGATCAGAATCTCGGGTCTCGGCAGTTCCGATCGGGAGAGCAGTGCAAGCGCGGTGAGGTAGACGACGGCGACCACCAGCAGCTTTCGCGAGTAGTGAACGGTATCTCCCCGTCCGTTGAGGAACTGCATCCAGACTTCCGACAGCGAACGCGCGAGGACGCCGACGAGCAGGAGCAAGGTCAGTAGCTGCAGACGCGTCCTGTCGATCGGCGCCTCGCCCACGATGAGGTCGAGCAGATCGGGAACCAAAGGGGCGAGCACGCCGAACGCCGCGCAGAGCAGGAGTGAGATGTCGAGTACGCGCGTGTCGAGGCGACGGACGTTGGCTTCTCCACCGAGTTCTTTCGCCTCGCGCGACATGAGCGAGTCGAGGCCCGTTACCAAGCCCTGAACGGCCTGGCGGAGATAGCCGGATACCTGGATCGCAACCGCCATCATCGCGCCGACGGTTTCGCCGAAGAACACGTTCGCCAACGGCAGGGAAAGACGAAAGTACGCTGCCATGTTGAGAACGAGCAGGCCAGGGCCGGCAAGCGCTCGCGCGGCAGATCGGAGATCGATTCGGCTTCCGTTGGCCGTCGACCACGGTTCCAACGCCCTGCGTGTCGCTATTCGTCTCGATACGGCGCGGACTGTCAGAGCGATCACCGCGGCAAGGCATGCGTGAATCAAACCGCCGACGATCAGGGCCGAATCCGCGCGTCCGTCGCGCACGAGCCGGACGATGACCAGAACGGCAACGAGGTCGGCGAGGCGTTCGGCGAGCAGAATGCCGTTGTACAGAGTGAAGGCACGTGCATAGGCGATGATGTTGACGTACGGCACGACGGTGATGAACAGCGAGCTCGAGACGGCTCTCAGCACGATGAACGCCGCGAATTGCGAGGCCAGCATCGAGGGGATATCGAGCATGTGTCCCAGGACGGTCACGGGCAATGCCAGCGCCATGTTCGCCAGTGCGACCAGCAGGGCCAGCCGCAGGATGTCCGCGCCGCGCGCCGGGTCGTGCGCATCGGGCGGTGGCTGCTCTGGGTCAGAAACCGCGTGCAGTCTCGCGATCAACGGCACCGTGGCGATTCGGAGTGCCTCGCGCGCCATGACGCCGAACGCCAGACCGACCGTGACGATCGTGTACACGGAGAACAAGCTCACGTCCGTCGTGACGAGCGTCCGGGTGATGTACAGGCCGATGAACAGCGTCATGACCAGTCGGACGTAGTTGGCTAGTGTTCGCTTCACGTGATTGTTCTCGACCGGCTTGGCGGCCGTACGTCACGTCCGGACACGCGCTCTGGCCGATGTGCGACCGCCTCGTCCCGGAGGAGCTGCGCGGCTCACCTGCAGCTCTCGTCGAAATAGGAACCTGTCGATGATCCACAGGACCAGGCCGTACCGCACCGCTTGGGAGACGATGACCGTAAAGTCGCCCGACAGCGCGCTGAAGGCGAAGATGATGACGAAGAATATGTACCAGAGTCTGGAGAGCGGGCGGCGAGAACGGAAGATTAGCGCCCGGTAGACGCGTGAAGCGACGACACCCAGCAGCAGGGAGAGGCCGGCCACACCCAGGTAGCCGAAATTCATGTACGCCTCGCCGACGAAGCCGGGAGGAATTCCCGCATTGTCCGGTCTGTAAAAAATCTCGTCACCGACGAAAGTGCTTATCCGGACGCTGGGCTTCTCCGGCCAAAGTGCTCTGGGAACGGGCGCTAGAAAGATCAGCCCGTAGGTACGACCCGTCTGATAGGGAACCAGATCGGGAATGGTGTCCACGATCACCGCCGTCTTTCCAATGTCCATGAAATACGCGCTGCCGAACGTTTTCGACACGATGAAGTCGAGGTTCATGGGCCCCGAATCGGCAACCTTCTGAACGACGCGGGCGTAGCCGAGCGCACCGGTCACGAAGATCAGCAGCAGACCGAGTGCCGTCAGCTTCAGCAGGGTGGTTCGACGGCGATAGTAGTGCCATGCGCCGCCGAGCATCACGAAGAGATACATCAGTTCGAGTCGGGCGCTCGTGAACAGCGGAATGAGGACCGAGATGATGGCGAGTGCGACGAGCAGCATCTTGACCGAGCCGCGCAGCGGCACCTTCTTGTGCAGGCACATGACCACCGTCGCTAGAACGACTACCTGCGGAAGGGTGACTGCACCCCAACGGAGATAGCCGAATGCGGAACCACGCGACGAGCCACCTACTGTCTCTTCGTGCAAGCGTTTGGCCACGATCACGCCGCGGCCTATCTCGCCGAACAGATCGAAAGCCTGAGCGAAGAACAGGAAGCTGACCGATGCGATGACCAACGAGAAGATCAGGAAGAGCTTGTAAGACTGGCTGTTGTAGTAGGCCCTGCTGCTTCGGGCTCGTGCGAGTGCCTCGTCCTGCACGGGGTTGTAGCGCTTTGCGCGGCCCAAAGTCGCCACGTAGGCCACCGAGAACGCCACCGAAGCGATGATCATCGCGTAGATGCCGCCGTCGAGTATGTCGAGACTGCGACCATCGAGTGATACGCGTTGTGCGTAGGCGTTGCCCAGCAGGACGATGTATATGGTCTTGCCGAAGACGCTGGTGGCGAGCAGGTAGAGGAGCCAGTGCAGCGGAGAAAACACGTCCGTGTCGTCCGCTACGGCAATGGCTATCGTCACCACGGCGACCGGGATGAGCGCCAAACCCACCGTGGCGAATCCCGAGGTCACCACGGATTCCGCAACGAAGCAGGCCAGCACCCCGGTCACGGAGAGGGCGACGGGCAGCGTGGTCGTTGCACGGCTCTTGGATCGAGTGTTCATCTCCTTACCTGTCGTCGCGACGCGTTCATCGCGGTGCGGAGTACTTGCTCGAGCTGCCCGCGGAGCGATACTTCATCGAATGCCGCGGCTCTCTGCCGTCCGGCAGCGATCCGCTTCGACCTCTCGATCGGATCACGGGCGAGTCGCGTTACCGAAGCCGCCATCGCCTGGGCATCACCCGCCGCGACCATGACCGCGGCTTCGCCGAGGGATTCGGGCATCGACGAGACGTCGGTGGTGACCGCGGGGCAGCCGCTGGCCATCGCTTCCAGGGGCACCATGGCGAAAGACTCCATCCGGCTTGCCGATACCAGGCACACGCACCGGGCCAGTTCGAGCGTGAGTTCCGTCTTGGCGATCGGTCCGTGCACCGAGACTCGCTCGGCGATGCCCAGACGCTTCGCGGTCAGTTCGAACGGAGCCCACTGGCGTTCGTGCTGTCCGCCGAAAACCTGCAGCGTCCACGGAATGTCGGGAGCATCGCGGCAGAGCATGGCGAGTGCATCGAGAACGGTATCGTTGTCCTTGTGCGGTTGCATGCTGCTGACCATCGCCAGTCGTCCGGGCTCGGGTCGCTCGTTGACATCGTTCCGGGTGAAGGTGCTGTCAAGTCCGGCGTAGAGGATGTGCGACGCCCGGATCGGGCGACCCAGGCGCGCTGACGCGGTGTCCAGAAGGTAGCGCGACTCGAAGGCGTTGACGGTCGATCGTCGGCAGGCGATGCGCGCGTCGAGGTCTCGAAGTCGCTTGCCTGGACGATCACCCCCCTTCGAGACGAAGTTCAGCAGGTTGACGTGCATCGTGACGGACGGGCACATCGAGGGCATCCAGAAGTTGATCGACAGCAAGACGGTCGGCGAGCGGTTCTTTGCACCGTAGCTCCAGCTGAGAAATCGAATTTTCGATGCGAGCGTGCGCACCGCGGCCGATACAGTGGGCAGGAACAACGTGAAGGCCACTCTCGGCTCCCGCTCGTATGAGCGTTTCAGGATGGCCTCGGCCTGGCGGTGGCCTAGCACGATGCGCACGTTCATCTCGGTTTCCGCCAGAATACGTCGCACAAGCGTGTCGACGACAGCTACTCCCCCGCCGGGACGGACTGACCCAGCGTATAGGAGCAGGCACCCGCGGAGATCATCCGTGTCCGAACTGATGTCGCGCATATCGACCTCGGACACGCCATCTTCGGAGCGGGCGGTCTCTACCATACGAAGTTCACGCGCTTCTTTGCCTTTGAGCGATGCTGGGGAGACCGCGTTCCCGGGGTCGGGTATGTCCAACGTTCAATGACGTGGCGTCCGTGCACGATCGCCCGACTCGATCCTGCGGTCGGAGGTCAGTCTCAGTGGTCGATTTGAACACGACGGGACTCGAAGGACGCTATCCGGGTTCGGCAAGGTGGGGGCGATCTCGACGAGAGGACGAGGGGGGGACGAAGAAGGACGAGTCCTTCGGTCGCATTCTCTGCCGCGCCGATGCGCCGGGACCGACCCGCGCAGTGTAGCCGTCATCGAAAGGTACACGGAGGAACCAGTCGGCAAACCGGCTCAGCCGCACCCACGTGAGCCGCACACGAGGCGGAAGACGTGCCTCTAACGCCGCTCGGCACGGCGCGCCAGACTTCTTCTCTGGACCCGCTCGCCACCGGGCCTCCATTCTACATCATCGGCGCGCATGGCCAGACGTGACGACCGTGAGGGTGGCCGGCCAGCGGTGCCGGCGCCAACCCGCGATCTGCTTCCCGACCGGAGCGGAGCCCGCACCTTCGAATCGGAGTCGGGCAACTCGATTGCACCATCATCGCGACGGCGAGCCGTGGGCGACGTGAGGTGCGGGGATTCCCCGCGTGATCGCGAGCGCGAGGCGAGCGGTCGTGCCCTCGGCGGTGCCCAGTCCCACGGCGCCGAGGGCGTGACTCGCGAAGGATCGCCACGCACCGAGCCATCGGCGTGTCAGTCCTCGTAGCGCAGCACGCGGTTGCTGCCACGTACGCGATCGCCGCGAATGAGCCTGAACTCGTAGACGATGTTGTCGTTCGCATCGACCTCGGTCGCCGAAGGTGTAGCTGGCTGTGCCGGATTGCCTCCCCAGCCGATCAGGGTATTTCCATTGTCCAGCCGCTGGGCGGAGCCGCCAGCCGCGGCGTAGTAACCGGGCCGTTCGAATGACCAGACGAGCCTCGCTGTCATGTTGATCTCATCGAGCTCGTACTCGACGGCGCGAGAGAGTTCGCCGCGCTCGGGGTAGTCGGGAGGGCAATAGATCCCGTTGTCGAAGTAGAGAACGTTGCCGTTGGCGAGGCGCGACACGTCGTGCTGGCCACACGGACCACCGCGCGGATCGTCGATGGTGAACTCGTTGGACAGCCCGCCGAGCTTCCACATCAGGGCTCCCGTTTCGCGGTTGATCTTGATTACTCATGAGTGACGGGTTCTCGGCCGTCAGGCGAGCATTTCGCTGGCATCCCAATGCGCCTCAATCCAGCGCTCGACCCTCTCCTCCTGCTTCTCCATCTCCTCCTCTGAGAGCCCTTCCGGGCAGTACGACTGCTCGAGCCAGTCGATCACGCACTGCTCGATGTCATCGATCGGCATGTCCGGCTTCTTGTTGTGGACGCTCCGCGCCAGCGCGCCGATGTCCATCGCCTTGCCGCTTCGGGTCACGAACCGACGGCGTCGGACATCGACCTTCATCCTCTCGAGCCGGGCATCGAGGTAGTCACTGATCCGCGCCATCAGCTCCTCGTGCTCCTGATCGATCTCGTCGAACATCGCCCCGCTGATCTGCTGATCGACTTCGCGCGGCTTGCGCTTGAAGAACCCGAACATCGCCTCGTTCTCCGTACTCGCCGCTTGCGCGCGCAAGTGCACTATAGGACGAGGATCGCTCTCGGACAATCCCGCTCATGCTCCTCTGGAACGCCTGGTTCTCGGCCATCGCACAGCTGCGGCCCGCCTTCTCGCGTCAGTCCACCTTTCTGTGGTTCTAGGACCTGTAGTCAATCAGGTCGAGAGCCTGACGGGCTGCGGTCGCGCTCTGCTACCGTCCCCGATCCGGCAATGAGCAGGCGGTTGGATGATGGCCAGACGATATGCGCTGAGCGACGAGCAATGGGCTCGCGTCGAGCCTCTGCTGCCTGCCCGCACGCGCCGACTCCCCCGGCGTCACCGCAGCCGACAACCGCCTGTTCGTCGAGGCGGTGCTCTATCGCTACCGTGCCGGCATCCCGTGCGCTACCATGCCGGCATCCCGTGGCGCGATCTGCCCGAACGCTTCGGGCACTTTCGCGCCGTGCACCGGCGCCACAGCCGCTGGTCGAACAAGGTCACCTGGGAGGCGGTGTTCGAGGCGCTGGCCGAGGATCGACAGCACCATCGTACGCGCTCATCAGCACAGCGCAGCGTGGTCGAGCGCTGCATCGAATGACTCTAAGGAGTGCCGACGAGTGGCCACGCGCTACGAGAAGCTGGCCGAACACTACGAGGGGTTCGTGAAACTGGCGATGATCCGGCGACTTCTGCGGGCGATCTGATCCGTCAAACAGAGCCTAGCGCCATGCCGCCGGGGACGGTGCGCGCATCATCGGGCTCGCCGATGACCGTCCAGCGCTCGGCGTCCAGGGCATCGGTACCCGTCGCGACGAGCTGCTCGGTCGAGTGGAACTGCAGCCCGGATAGCCCGAGGGCCGCCGACAGCGCGATCAACGCCGCGGCGGCTGCCGCGCGAACGACGCCAAGGTCAGGCGCATACGGGAAGGGGGGAGGGGACGAGGAGCATGGTACGCGCCGCCGGCAGCGAAGGGTGACGTCGGTCTCATCCTTGCCCCGCCCGAAAGTCCCGCCACGCACGGCGCCGAAGATGAAGCGGCCGGGCGCGTCGCCGCACCACGCGCTTTGCTACCATCGCCCCTTTCCACAACGGCCGAACGGTCGCGGCCTTGTCCGCGTTCCGTCGCGGCGGCGCCGAAAGCGATACCGGAGGATTCATGAAGAGATTCGCACTGATCGGCGCGGCCGGCTACATCGCCCCGCGCCACATGAAGGCCATCGCCGACACCGGCAACGTGCTCGTCGCCGCGATGGACCGGAACGATTCGGTCGGCATCATCGACAGCCACTTCCCGGATGCCGACTACTTCGTCGAGTTCGAGCGCTTCGACCGGCATGTGGATCTGATGCGGCGCCGCGGAGAGAGCATTGACCACGTGGCCATCTGCTCGCCGAACTACCTGCACGACTCTCACATGCGTTTTGCGCTGCGTTCGGGGGCGGATGCGATCTGCGAGAAGCCGCTGGTGCTCAACCCGTGGAACATCGACGGACTGCAGGACGTGGAAAAGGACACCGGTCGAAAGGTCGCGACCATCCTCCAGCTTCGTCTGCACGAATCGGTCAACGCGTTGCGCGAGCGCGTCGCCAACAGCCCCGCCGACAAGCGTTTCGACGTAGATCTCTCTTACATTACCTCGCGCGGTAGTTGGTATCAAGTGTCGTGGAAAGGGGACGAGTCGAAGAGCGGCGGAATCGCCACGAACATCGGCGTGCATTTCTACGACATGCTCCACTACATCTTCGGCGAGTTGAAGGAGAACGTGCTGCACCACACGAGCGCGACGACGGCGGCGGGATACCTCGAGTACGAAAAGGCGCGGGTGCGCTGGTTCCTGTCGATCGACGAGGCGAACCTGCCCGAGGCGGCGCGGACGAAGGGCATGCGCACGCACCGGAGCATCACGATCGAGGAGGAGGAGTTCGAGTTCTCCGGCGGCTTCACCGACCTGCACACGCGCAGCTACGAGGCGATCCTGGACGGACGCGGCTACGGGCTCGAGGACAACCGCGTCGCGATCGAGACGGTTTCGGCCATCCGCACCCAGGCACCGAACCCGAGGGCGGGCGAGCTGCACCCGGCGACGGCGCGGTTGCTCGCGCGGTGAGCGAGAAGCGCAGCGCCGTCGACGTGCACCCCTCGGCGATCGTCGACTACGGGGCGACGATTGGCTCCGGCACCCGCGTCTGGCATTTCGCGCACGTTTGCCCGGGCGCGGTCATCGGCGCCGACTGCTCGCTCGGTCAGAACGTGTTCATCGGCAATCGGGTCGTCGTCGGCGACAACGTGAAGATTCAGAACAACGTCTCGGTCTACGACAACGTCACTCTCGAGAGCGACGTGTTCTGCGGTCCGAGCATGGTCTTCACTAACGTCTACAATCCGCGCTCGGCCGTCAGCCGCAAGGACGAGTACCGCGACACGCTGGTGCGCCGTGGGGCGACGCTCGGGGCGAACTGCACGATCGTCTGCGGGGTGACGATCGGGTACCACGCGTTCGTCGGGGCTGGTAGCGTGGTCAACCGCGACGTGCCCGACCACGCGCTGGTGGTCGGTGTGCCGGGCCGGCAGATCGGCTGGATGAGCACGTTCGGCGAGCGGCTCGCGCTGCCGCTCGAGAGCGACGAGCCGCTGGAGACAGAGAACGACGGCCGGCGCTACCGCCTGCACGGCGTGCGGCTTACGGCACTCGACCCGTAGCGTAGCGCCGCTCCTCAGTAGCGGTAATGCTCGCCGAGAAGCTCACGGTTCAGCGGCCCGGCGATGTCTTCGAAGATCGCCAGGTCGGCAGGGCTCATCATCTTCCGCCATTGCGTGTCCTCGCGAACCGCGTCGAGCTTGCCGAATCGCGCGCGGTTGCCGCCGATGTTGTGCACGTCCTCGAACTGCATCCCGAGCAGTTCCGGGGAAGCGGGCAGGCCCACGGACGCGCAGATCCGTTCGAGCGTCTCGCGTGGCTCACGGCAGAGCTGCTCGTACGTGACATCGATCCGATGGCTAGGTGGGATCGGGGCGATCATGCGTCGGGTCCGCATGTTCACCTTGACCCACCGTCGGGCGGCGCTCTCGGCGTCGAGCCCGTCGCGCCGCATGTCCGAGAACGTGCGTGCGCGCCCGTCGCGCACGAGGAACACGCAGAACACCGATTCGGGGCGTGATGCGCGGAGGAGGCGCAGTCGGTAGGCGTGCTTGGAGCTGTCGAGCACCACCGGAGTGCCGTTGATCCGGCGGATCGCGTCGAAAAGGCGGTGGGTATCGTCCATGCGTTGCATGATGTTCGGCGCGAGTCGGCGGAGCCGACGCTCGTCTTTCCCGTCGTCACCGGTCAGGGTCAGGTAGGCACCGCTCGTCAGGTACTGTCGTTTCAGCGAGAGCGTCACGGCATGCTCCCGGCGCATGTCGAGCGGCATGGCGCGCGAGCGGGCGGCCGTGATGCTGGCCCGTGCGTCCTCGTCGGTACCGGCGTTAACAAGCGTGTCGGGCGGGCCCGACGGCGCCTTGCCGGTGGCGAGCGACTCCATCACTTCCTGCCAGAACGGGCACCTATTCGGCACTCGTCCGCAGGAGCATGGGTATTCGTCGGCTTCGAGATAGCGGTTCAGTACGGATATCTCGCCGACCGACGTTATCCCGGGGTGTTCCCCGAGCAGGAGGTCCAGCAGCGTCGAGCCGCTGTGACCACCGCCGCAGACGTACAGCAACGGCGGGTGGTCGCACGGCGTGTGCGCCTGAAATTCGCGTTCCGCCGTGCCAGGCACGATCGCCGGGCGGGCGCGTCCTGTCGGCCGGTGAGGTGTCGTAGATATACCTGACATCGGGAATCCTGTCCATATTGCAAGCACGATCAACCATCCGGCGTCCGATTGTGCGTGCGATGCGCTCGATTGTGGGGGAAGCGTCCACACTAATTGGCGAGTTTCCCGAGTATTTAGAAGCTTTGCGCATTCGGTGCGCGAACCGTGACCGAATCTGCCTTTTTCATTTCGCCCATGGCCGTCGTTGCACCGACGAACCCCGCTGCGAACGGATCGAGGTCGTGCCCCGGATCCTTTCAGTTTGAATTCAGCTTTTCCTCTTATCGTGTCGCCGGAATCGTCGAGGGAGCGCCCTCGACTGGAACGGATGCGGCACAGGATTTCGAGAGGAAGCGACCATGAACGATGACGCGAACGCGACGTGGGCAGACGGACATCGGTACCCTTTGCGTACGAGATGCTTGCTGGCTGCGGTGCTGTCGGGTGCCGTCCTGTCCGGCACCGGCGGCGGAGTGGCCCGGGCGGACACGGCGAGCGGGGCGGCGGGCAAGGACGGCGCCACGCTCGCTTTCCCCGGTGCCGAGGGCCACGGCCGCTTCGCCCGCGGTGGGCGCGGTGGACAGATCGTCATCGTCGACACGACTCGTGACGTCGTGTCGGCCTACGACGGGGTGACCTCGCTTCGGGAGGCGCTGCAGGTGATGAAGGGCCCCCGCACGGTGGTGTTCGGCGTCGGCGGCCTGTTCGACACCGGGAGTGAGGTGATCCTGATGAACGGCGAGGCCGACAGCAACGTCACGCTCGCCTGCCAGACGGCCCCCGCGCCAGGCGTGCTGATCCGCGGCAACGGAATCCGCATTCGCGGCGGCGCGCACGACATCGTCATGCGTCACTGTGCCATCCGCAACATCGACCCGGGCCGACCGAGTTCCAACAGCAGCCGGGCGATCGCGGTCGTCGGCACCCGCGGGGGTACCCGTGACCTGATCTTCGATCACATGTCGCTCGGCTGGGCCACCGACGAGACCTTTACCGCCTTTCTCGCGCCGTGGGCCGTCGGCGATCTCGAGAACGTCACCCTGAGCCGCTCGATCGTGGCCGAGGGGGACGCCGACAGCACTCACTACGAGTCCGGACAACTGCCCCGCCGGTACATGCACTCGATGGGTCCCTCTTGCAACTCCGCCTCGTCGCGCTATCGGGTGAAAGGTTGCTCGATCCTCGGCAACCTGATCGCCCACAACGGCCGACGGAACCCGTTGATGTGGGGCGCAAGCGGCGAAGTCGTCGGCAACGTGATCTACAACTGGCGAGAAACCGCCCTTGACGCGCGTCCGCACCGCGTGGGCCGGCTCGACCTGCACGTCCACCACAACCTGTTCAAGGCCGGTCCGACGTCGCTCGTCAGCAATTCGCCGATGGTCGTCGTCGACAAGGGCGCGCCGCATACCAACGTGTCGGCGAACTGGAACCGATTCTCCGGATCGACGGGGGACGGTGACCTCGCCGGTCTGTCCATCGGGTCGGTGGAACTCGAACTGAGCGTCGTGTCGGCGTTCGACGAGAGCTGCGTCGGGGCGTCGCGCCCCGAACGCGACGCGTTCGACGCGCGCGTAATCGCCGAGTACGAGGCCGGTACCGGGCAGGTGGGCATCGGCTCCGATCACCGTCGCGTATACGAGGACTACCCCGAATCTCGACACGCGGCCTCCCACGACACTGATCGGGACGGCATGGCGGATCTCTGGGAGCAGGCGCGAGGGTTGGACCCCGCGAATGGGAGCGATCACGTCGGTGACGACGACGACGACGGCTACACCAACGTGGAGGAGTATCTGGCGGAGCTCGGAGCCTGCTGAAGGAGATGTCCCCGATAGGCTGGGGCGGGAGTGCCGCCGGGACCGGACACTAAGCGTTACATGAAGCGTTAGGGGCATCGCCGTTCGCTCGGGCCGGCTGGGGTATCATCATCGCTGCTCGTGACGCCGAGGCGGCGCAGCCGTCCCGACGGGCCGCCGGTGCCGGTGGGCGCCGTCCTCGAACCTCCCTTTGCTCCGCGTCCATGATCCATCTGCTTCGCCAGAGTGGCTTCGGTCTGGTCATCGCCTATTGCCTGTTGCGGCTCTACGAACTGCTGTGGGCGCACACGCGCTTCGGGTTCATGCTGCCACTGGTCATGCTGGCGGCCGCCTGCTACCTCATACCCCGCGTGGCGCAACTGCGCCAGCAAGGTCTGAAGCTCACGCTCGGCGAGCAGGGCGTCGTGCTCCTGTTCTGTCTGCTGCTCTTCTCGTTGGCCGGTCAGTACGCCTTCGTCGGCTCGATGACCGACCAGGGCGGTATCGACACGTTCGACTACACCGTGACGTTGTTCGTCACGAACGTGTTCTGGCTGCTCGCCGGCGCGTCGATGTCCACGCGAGGGCTCCAGCACTCCACGATCCGGGCGGTCGTGCTGCTCGGAATCGTGCTCGTCATCCTCAACAACGCGCGCGGCGAGGATATTCTGTTCGTCGACTACGGCACCATTCTCGCCGAGAGCTCGCTGGAGTCGCTGAGCCACCTGCTCGTCGCCGAGTTCGTGGTGCTGATCATCTTCGTCTGCTACGCAAGCGTGCGGCGACTGCGGGTCGTCGTGTTCGGGTTCGGCGTGCTGGCGCTGTTCATGCTCACCGGCCGTTCCTCGCTGTACCTGACGATCTTCTCGGTCGGCGCGTTCGAGATCCTCCGGGGCGGTACTCGCAACCTCTCCCGCGCGGCGCTCTCTTTGATCGCCCTCGCGCTCGTCGTCATCGCGTTGTTCTACGCCGCGCTGAGCACGGACGTCCTCGATGAGGACAGCAAGTTCGTCCAGCAGATCCTGTTCACGGAGGGCGTCGAGGAGGACCGGTCTTACATCGAGCGCCAGTACATCAGCGACAACGCTCCACGGTACCTCCCGCAGCAGTTCCTGTTCGGCAATCCGCGGCTGATCGCGGCCCACTTCGGAGATATCGGCAGCTATCTGCACAACTTGCTGAGCGCCTGGCAGTTCTTCGGCTTCCCGGTGTTCGCCTGTATGGCGGGGCTGCTCGTCGCCGCGTGCTTGCGGATGAAGAGAGTGCTGAACGTGGAGTCCGGCCCGCTCGTCGTGTTCGGCTCGCTGCTGCTGATCTACACCGTCGTCAGCGTCGTGGCGACGAAGTTCGTCGGCTTTCGGTTGCTGTGGATCTCGATCGGGTTCTGGATGCTGCAGCCGCACCTTGCGTACTATCGCGAGCCTACGGTGCGGCGTCGTTCGCGCCGCCGACGCGGTCTGAAGCGCAGCCTGCGCCGGCTGGTGGGAGCATGAGGGTATTGCACGCGGCCAGCTCGACCGACCCGGCGAGTGGCGTCGCCCGGCAGATGGCCGTCGAGCAGGCCGCGGCCGAGCGGCTTGGACTGGACTGGACGGCCCGCTTCTTCGTGCCGCCGGGGACGGTCGGCGAGGTCTGCGTCGAGGCTCGGGCACCGGCTCGCGATCGGATCGCCTTCAAGCGCGAGTACTACGCCTGGCTCGAGCGGGAGATGCGCTCGCGCGACGTTCTGGTGCTCCGCTACCTTCGCTACGACTTGTTCCAGCACCGCTTCGTGCGCTCGGCGTCGAAGCCGCTCTTTCTCGTCCACCATACGCTCGAGGGTCCGCAGATCGTGCAGGAGGGCGGGCCGGCCGCATGGGTCAAGCTCAGGCTCGATGACGCTCTGGTGCGTCGTTGCCATGCACGGGCGGACGGGATGATCGCCGTCACCGACGAGATCGCCGACTACGAGCGCGCGCGCGGCGCTCGACCTCCGGCGAGCTGCACCTACCCCAACGGCATCACCTATGACGACGGCCCTGTCGGCGGCACGCTCGAGGCGGGCGAGGCACCCGAGTTCCTGTTCGTCGCGTCGCGTTTCGTCAAGTGGCATGGGCTCGACCTGATCATCGATGCGGCGAGGCACACGCGGGAGCCGTTTCGACTGCACGTCGTCGGAGAGCTGATCGGGGATCAGGCGGCTGCGCTCGCCACCGACCCGCGCTTCGTCGCCCATGGCCCCGCGTCGCTCGGCGCCGTCGAGGCGCTTGCTGCCCGCTGCACTCTGGGACTCGGCTCGTTCGCGCTGCACCGCAAGAACATGCATCAGGCGTGCACGCTGAAGGTGCGTGAGTACCTTCGCGCCGGCCTTCCCGTCTACGCGGGGCACGCCGACGTGTTCGACGACTCGATGCATTGGTATCGCCACGGCGAGTGTGATCTCGAGCGAATGATCGAGTACGCGCGGGAGTGCTCCGGTACGTCTCGCGCACGAGTTTCCGAGGAGGCACGACCGTGGATGGACAAGGAACTCTTGTTGATGAAGCTGAGCAGTTGGATCGACGAACGAGTGGGCATGACAGGGGCGGTCGCGTCGTGAGCGGGAATCCGGTGGTGGATGACGAGACGGCGCCACGCGCGCGCACGTTGCTGTATGTCGTCAACGACTCGTGGTTTCTCGCCTCTCACCGCTTCGAGATCGTCCGTGCCGCCGTCGCCGCCGGCTACGAGGTGCACATCGCGGCGCACCGTGATGAGAGCATTGCCGACTTCGAGGCGCTCGGCTGCCACTTCCACGACTGGGCGCTCGCGCCGCGCGGTACCGGGCCGCTGACCGAGTTCCGCGCGCTCGCGAGCCTCGCGTCGATCATCCGTCGCGTCAGGCCGGACGTCCTGCACCTCGTGACGATCAAGCCGCTTGTCTACGGGGGGCTGCTCGCGCGGGTGCTCAGGGTCCCGGCGGTGGTGTTCGCCGTCGCCGGTATGGGCAACGTGTTCGTTGCGAAGAACCGGCGCGACCGGATCATCAAGGGAATCGCGAGCGCCGCCTACGACATCGTGCTCCGTCACCCGAACCTGCACGTCATCGTCCAGAACGAGCCGGATCGGCAACGGTTCGCCGAGGGCGGGCTCGTGCCGCCGGACAACGTGACCCTGACGCGTGGCTCGGGGGTCGATCTCGAGCGATTCGGCGCTACCCCCGAGCCCGCCGGCGCACCGCTCGTGCTGCTCGCGAGCCGGATGCTCTGGACCAAAGGCGTCGGGGAGTTCGTCGAGGCCGCGCGTAGTGTGCGCGCGCGCCGACCCGAGGTCCGCTTCGCGCTGGCCGGGCGGATCGACCCCGAGAACCTGCACAGCGTTCTCGAGACGGACGTTGCCCGCTGGGTGGAGGAGGGCGTCATCGAGTGGCGCGGACGCTGCGACGACATGCCGACGTTGCTCGCCGAGAGCCACGTCGTCTGTCTGCCGACCTACTACGGCGAGGGCCTGCCGAAGGTGCTCATCGAGGCCTGCGCGATCGGGCGCGCGATCGTCTGCACCGACTGGCCCGGCTGTCGCGAGATCGTCCGTGATGGCGTTAACGGCCTTCTGGTGCCGCCACGGAATGCCGACGCGTTGACCGACGCGCTGTGGACACTGGTCGAGGACGGCGAACGGCGCGGGCTGTTCGCGCATGCCGCGCGCGCCATCGCCGAGGACGGCTACTCGGTCGAGACGGTCGTCGCGCGCACGCTCGGAGTTTACGCCCGAGCGTTGCCGGACGCCGACGTGCTGCCGGCCGCGACGCCCGGAACGCTTCGATGAGCGCTCGACCCTTGCTCGACTTCGTGCTGGTCGGACCGTTCAAGACCGGTACGAGCTGGATGGACGTATACCTGCGCGAACTGCCGGGGGCGGCGCTGCCACGCGACGTCAAGGAGACGTTCTTCTTCAGTCAGGACTCGATCCACGAGCAGGGACCGGCGTGGTTCGACACGCTGTTCGCGGACGCCCCCGACGCGGCGCTGCGCGGGGAAGTCGGACCGAGCTACTTTCATTCCGAGGCCGCGACCGCGCGGCTGCACGCGCTCGCCCCGGACTGCCGCGTCATATGCAGTTTCCGGGAGCCCGCCGCACGACTCCACTCGTTCTACCTGCACCTGCTGCAGCGCGGCGAAATCCCCGCTGAAAGGCGTTTTCTCGATGTTCTCGACGAGCGCCCCTTTCTGCTCGAGACCGCGCGTTACGGCACCCACCTCGCGCGCTGGCAGGAGCGGTTCGGGCGGGAGCGCGTCACTGTTCTCGCCTACGAGGATCTTGTCGAGGACCGGGAGCGCCTCATCGGCGAGCTCTGCGCGGGAATCGGACTCGATCCCGTCGCCGCCGACAAGGGGTCGTCGGAACGGATAAACGAATCGATGATGCCGGCGGACCCACGGCTCTCTCGCGCTGCCTACGGACTGGCGCGGCGCCTGCGCGGCGGCGGGCACCATCGGCTCGTGAACCTTGCCAAGCGTTCGGGCGTGCGGCGGCTACTTCTCAGGCACTACGACGAGCGGCCGTCGCTGTCGGAAGAGGAGCGGGAGGCGGTCTACGCGAGACTCGGGGGCGACCTCGATCTGCTGGACTCCTTGACCGAGCGGACCTTTCCCTGGAGAGCTCGCGGGGTATGAACTGGTGGAAGATCTCGCTCGGGCGACTGCGCTCGAGTTCGACGATGCGGAACATCTCGGTACTCGCGAGCGGTGCGGTGGCCGCGCAGCTCGTCATCGTGCTGGCCTCGCCGCTGCTGACCCGTCTCTACACCCCCGAGGAGTTCGGTATGCTGGCGGTATTCAGCTCGTTGCTGAACACGCTCGTCGTGATCGCTTCCCTGCGCTATCAGATCGCGGTGCCGCTCGCCGACGATAACCGTCGCGCGACGGCGCTGGTCGTGTTGTGTCTCGCATGCGCGGCGGCGGTCTCGCTGGTCCTGCTCGCACTCGTCTGGGCGTTCGGCGAAAGTTTCGCCCGTGTGGTCAACGTGCCGGAGATCGCCGGCTGGCTCTACCTGCTGCCGCTCGCCGTGCTGCTCGCGGGCACGTTCCAAGTGTTTCTCACCTGGTCGATCCGGACGCGATCGTTCGCCGACATGGCCAAGGCGAAGCTGCAGCAGAGCGTCGCCATGACGGCCGTGCAGCTGGTCGGGTTCCGCTTCGGCGTGGCGGCGCTGCTGGTCGGTCAAGTGGTCGGGCGCTTCTCCGGTGTCGCGCGGCTCGTAGGCCCGTTCCGTCGAGCCGCCGCCGAGGACCTCGCGACGCTCCGGATGGACGATGTCTCCGGGCAGGCCCGGGCGTACCGCCGGTTCCCGCTCTACTCCACCTGGGGCACGTTGCTGAACGTGGCCGGACGCCAGTTTCCGGCAGTCTTCTTCGCGGCGCTCGCCGATCCGGCCGTCGCCGGGCTCTACGCGCTCTCCCAGCGCATTCTCGCCACCCCGTTGAGCTTCGTCAGCGACGCGATCAGCAGTGTCTTCACGTCGATCGCGGCGCGGGCGGGCGACGACCACCTGCGCGACGCGGTCGAGTCGTTCAACGCGGTGTTGTGCCTGGTCGCCGCGGTGCCCATCGTCGCGCTGATGCTGGTCGGCCCAGAGGCGTTCGCGTTCGTGTTCGGCGAACGGTGGCGGGGGGCGGGCGTGTTTTCGTCCATCATGGCGCCGTGGATCTACCTCGTGTTCGTCTCGACGCCGCTGATGATGGTCTTCTCCGCGCAGGGGCGGGATTCGGAGCTGTCGATGTTCCAGCTCGCGCTCGCGCTCGCCCGCGTGACGGCATTGTTCGGGGGCTGGGCGCTCGGTGACGCCGTGCTCGCAATCGCGCTGTTTGCTGGCGTGTCGTGCATCGCCTACCTCGTCATGATCATGCGTCTGCACGTGATCGCCGGGAGCACGGCGATGCGTGCCTTCCGCCCCATCCTTTTCTCGTTCGCGCTCGCCGCCCTCGTGCTGTGTCCGCTGTGGTTACAGAGCGCGAGCGACGTCGGAGGCATCGAGGGGCGGATCGGGGCGCTCACGCTGACGGCCCTGGGCGGGATCGGCTACTACGCGTGGCTCGCGACTCGCGTATCGACGATGACCGGACGGGCGGCGTGATGACGCGGCATCGGTGGTCGGACCGGACGTGCTCCCGGGTCCATGCGCCGGCCGGATCGCCCTCCGCCCGCGTACGGCACGTCAGCGGCGCGTCGGGCCGGTTGCCGGCAGCCGCGCTCGCCGCCGCGATGGCCGTGGCCGGCACGACGGCCGCGCAGTGCCGGACGGAGGAGGCAAGCGCCGACGCCACGCCGGTGAGGCCCCGGACACCCGATGCGCCGAATTCCGGACTGGGGGCCTCGCCGCGCGTCCACGAGGATGCTGTCATGCCGCCCGGACACGACTCCGTCACCCTGCCGGCTTTCACGCACGCGCGCGGGCACGGGGCCCTGACGGCCGGTGGTCGGGGAGGGGACGTGCTGATCGTCGACACGCGCGAGGACGTTGTCGACGAGGGCGACGGCGTGACGTCGCTCCGGGAGGCGCTGACGGTCGCCGTGGGACCGCGAACCATCGTGTTCGCGGTCGGCGGGCTGTTCGACACGAGCGAATCGATGCTGGTGATGTCGGATGAGGGGGACAGCCACGTGACTCTTGCCTGCCAGAGCGCGCCGCCACCGGGCGTGCGAATACGGGGGCAGGGGCTGCGCATTCGCGGTGGCGTCCATGACCTGATCTTCCGTCACTGCACGTTCCGCAACATCGATCCGGGAGCGCCGGACGCTGAGGTGAGCCGCGCCATCGGCGTGATCGGCACTGCGGCGCCGAGCGCGCGCATGATCTTCGATCACCTGTCGCTGTCGTGGGCTACCGATGAGAACTGGACCGTGTTCACCGGACCGGACACCAAAGCCTCCAGCCGGGGCTTCACGCTGTCCGACTCGATCGTGGCCGAAGGCGATCCGGACAGCGCCCACCCCGAGTCGGGCCTGTTGCCGAGACGCTACATGCATTCGATGGGACCGTCTTGTAATTCGAAGTCTCACCGCTTTCCGCTGCTTGATTGCTCGATCGTCGGCAATCTGATCGCGCACAACGGGCGGCGCAATCCGCTGTTCTGGGGTGCGAGTGGGGAGATCGTGGGCAACCTCGTCTACAACTGGTACGAGACCGCGGTCGACGCGCGGCCGCACAACAGCCGCACGCTCGACGTGCAGATTCTCGGCAACGAGTTCCGCACCGGCCCGACGACGAAGCGCGGCAGCACGCCGCTTCAGGTCATCGTCGACGACGGTCCGGTCGACGTCAGGGTCGAGGGCAACATCGAGCGCCCTTTCGTCGACGGACGAATCGGTCCACCGAGGCGCATGGAGGCTATCCGGCAGGGGTCGCCCAGCGCGCCGACGACGTCTCCGTCACCGATCAACCTTGACTGCGTCGGTGCTTCGCGACCTAGCCGCGACGCGGTCGACGAGCGCATCGTCGCCGAGCTCGAGAACGGCACCGGCACGACCGGCATCGGCGACGACCAGGAGCGCGTCTACCCCTACTACCCCGGGACGATGCACCCGCCCGACTACGATCTCGATCGTGACGGCATGGCCGACGCCTGGGAGCGGAAGCACGGTCTCGATCCGACGGATCCCGACGATCACCGGCGCGATATCGATGGCGACGGCTACACCGCCCTCGAGGAGTTCGTGAACGCTGCGGCTACTTGCCCGGACTGAACGTTTTCGACGTTCGCCTTCAGCGCGTCGGTTCGTCGCTGATCGGACCACCGCCCGTCCCCGCGGGCAACGCGTTGCGCCAGACCGCACGGTAGCCGTCAAGCATCCGCTCGAGCGCGAAGTGTTCACGCACTCGCCGGGTCGCGGCCTGTTGTCGGCGAGCCCACGTCTGCGCGTTCTCGTGCGCCTCGATCGCGGCGACGAGGGCGACGCACAGAGCGCGCGAATCGCGGGGCGGCACGGTCCAGCCGGTGTCCCCGACCATCAGCGCGGCGTCGCCGACGTCGGTCGTGACGCACGGCGTCCCGCACGCCATGGCCTCGGCGATGACGTTCGGGCAGGCCTCCCCGAACGCGCTCGGCAGCACGTGCACGTCGAGCGCGTTCATCAAAGCCGGCACGTCGTCGGTCGGCCCACTGAGTTCCAGCACGGGCTCGAGCCGCTTGGCCGTGCGACTGGCCGTGAGCGTCGCGTTTCCGCCATCGACATCGGAACCTACCATGACGCAGCGCCACCCGTTCGGGTGACTCGCGCGCAGCATCTCGAGCGCCTTGAGCAGGTTCTCGTGATCCTTCTGCGCGTTCCAGCGCCCGACCATACCGAACAGCATCGTCCGCTCGTCGACGCCGAGGGCCGTGCGTTCGCGTGAGCGCGACTCGCTCGATGGAGAGAACTCCTCAAGGTCGTAGCCGTTGTGAACTGCGACGAGGCGGTCGCGTCGGTAGCCGTGACGTGCATGCACCGCCACGCCTTCCTTCGAGCAGCTGATCACCCGATGTGGAACGACGTGGGAGGTCAGCGCGCAGAGCCGCGTCAGTGTCCGCTTGGTTAGCGAGACTTCGCGAGAGTCGTGCGTTGTGTGATGGATTCCCCAGACGACGCGTGCGCTCGAGGCGAGCCGGGCGACGATGCCGCCGATCAGATCGGCGTGATACATCCACGTCTGGACGATGTCCGGACGGCGACTCGCGATGGTACGGCGGAGCTCGCGAAGTCCGGCCAAGCTCAACCGTCCGGGCGGCATGCCAAGCGTCACGACGTCGATTCCGTGAGCCTTCAGCCGGGCGCCGTAGTAACCGTCGTCCATCATCGAGACGACGCAGTGCTCGTCCTCGGGGTCGCGGGTCACGAGTCGGTACAGCACCGCTTCGGCACCGCCGTTCGTCAACCCGCTGATGATGTGCATGACCCGCATTGCCGCCTCCTCTCGCGTTTCTCTGGTATCGGCGCGTGCCGAACGGTTCGAACCGCGCGGAGCCAATCACCTTCGTGGCGTTCGCCCGTGTCCACGGTCACGCCGGACATCTGCCGGGGAATGGTACTCCCGAAAGCCGAGTCGCTTCATGCGAGGCGCTCCGCTGTGACGAGTGTTTCCCGGCGATCGCGTGAGTTGCATGCCTTTGTGGGCGGGTCGCTCTTCAGGGTCCGGGACTGACGACGCTATTTCGTGTCTACCGCATCCCGATTGCCGAGCGCTCGTACGTGCCGATGGGACGCCTCGCGCAGACAGGGTCCACCACCCTCGGAGTGACGTTGCATGAATGATCGTCGTCTATCGTTCGACTCGAAGATTCCCTTTGCGCCGACGCCCCTGGCCATGCTGCTGGTCGTCGCGCTGTACGGGTGCAACGACGGGGGCAGCGAGCAGCAGGCGCCCGGCGTACCGACATCGGTGCTGCCGTCCATCGCTGCAGCGACACCGGATGTCGTTCGCTTCGAGTCGATATCGAGCCCCGATTTCGTGGCGCTCGTGAACGACGACGGCATTACGGCGCTGCAGTGGACGGCGAGCGATGCCGAGAACTACGAGATCTACCGGCGTGAAGAGTCGGGCGGCACCGCACGATCGACGAACCGCGCTGCCGGCGGACAGCTTCTGCTCGACGATCCGTGTGGCGTTCCGCTCTTCGACGATCAGACCGGCGGTCTCGCGGCGTCGGCCGTGCCAGCAGGTTATCTTTACGTCGGCACCGTCGCTGGTCACGCCTTCGCCGACGACACGATCGACGAGCCTGGCTCCTACACCTATCTCGTCATCGGCCTGGACGGTGCCGGTGGGCCGAGCGTCGTCGCGCAGGATCTGACCGTTGCCGTGGCGCGTGTCATCGAGCCGGGCACCCGAGCGCCGAGCGAACCGGTACCCGTGACGTCGCCGGACCCGACGACCGCCAATGCCGTCGAGCCGGCGACCGGTGCGACGACCCGGCAGCCGAGCGCGGCGACTCCATCGGTGCCGGCGAGTCCGTTCGCCGCAGTCCCCACCGTAGCGACCCCCGTCACCGAGGTCGTGGAGCAGGCACCCGAGCCGGTCGAGGTCGTGGAGCAGGCGCCCGAGCCGGTCGAGGTCGTGGAGCAGGCGCCCGAGCCGGTCGAGGTCGTGGAGCAGGCGCCCGAGCCGGTCGAGGTCGTGGAGCAGGCACCCGAGCCGGTCGAGGTCGTCGAGCAGGCACCCGAGCCGGTCGAGGTCGTCGAGCAGGCACCCGAGCCGGTCGAGGTCGTCGAGCAGGCACCCGAGC
>Ga0114952_1000504_pt1 | contig 40546 bp, 41 predicted proteins | sample SidtaG_2_FD_87303 | JGI IMG/M metagenome (GOLD analysis project Ga0114952, IMG submission 87303) | Marine algal microbial communities from Sidmouth, United Kingdom - Sidmouth_Asex2 metaG | ecosystem: Host-associated > Algae > Red algae > Unclassified | place: Sidmouth, United Kingdom | collected...
CCCAACGTGGCTCGGGTCGACGGAAGATTGCGTAAATGCGGCTTTAACCGGTCGTTGGGACGGGGGACTGAAATGAATAAGACCATTACACTCAAAGGCCGCTCTGTCGTTAGCGGCGTGGCGGAAGCCGAGGCTCTTGTCACGCGGCAACGTATCAGCGGATTTGGCGGAACGGACGCGATGACTGGCGAAATTATTGAGGTGCGGCATGAACTTTGCGGTCAGTCCTTTAAAGGCAAAGTGTTAGTCTTTCCGGGCGCCAAAGGCTCCTCAGGATGGGCCAGTCATTTTCAGAGCGCAAGATTACACGGGAATGCACCCGCGGCAATGATCTTTACGGAGATGACGACGAAGATGGCCCTTGGTGCCGTTGTAACTCGAGTCCCCGCTGTGACCGATCTGGATCAAGATGTTTTTGACGTCATAAAGACGGGCGATATTGTGCGCGTGGACGGAACTAACGGAACTGTCGAAATTAAACGTTAGTAGAGTCTATGAGAACGGGTTGGGTTCAGCATCAATATTTTGACGGTTTGGCGTCTCAGAGTCCCGAAAAGTATATGGAGGAGTATCAGCGAAGGAGCGGATCGGTTTTCGCAAACGCGGCCTGTTCAACGGATATAGAGTACGGACCCGATGACAGGCATAGATTTGACTATTTTCAGGCGCTGGGAGGCGGTTCCTCACCAACACTTATATTTATCCATGGCGGGTATTGGGTGCGCGGGGATAAATCGTCCTACGCATTTATTGCTCCCGAATGGATCGCACGCGGCATCAATGTCATAAATCTAAATTATCGGTTGGGTCCGCATACGACAATAGATGGTATCAATGCCGACATCGCGCTCTTCATGCGCTCACTTATGGATAATCAAAAGGCATTGAATTTAGATCTCGATGACCTGGTTGTTTGTGGTCATTCGGCTGGAGCTTATCTGGCCGCTATATTGTCTGGAACGTCACCGACGCCGTTAAAGGGCGCGTGCCTAATTAGTGGTCTGTATGATTTGCGGCCTTTACTCGGTACTCACATCGGCGATGAGATTGGCTTAAAGAGTAATAATATTATAGCGTTAAGCCCAGTTTTGCGAGAGCTCTCCCCTACGCGAATCAATTTTTTCTTTGGTGAACAGGAGACAGATGCTTTCAAATTCCAAACTCAAGCGTTTGTAAATCTACGCTGCGCTAACGGTTTTGAAGCTTCGTGCTTAGAATTAGCGAAAGATAATCATTTTTCAATCATCAACGGCATCGCGACGCTGGAAAGCCCAATAGGCAGGGCTATACTTTCGCTCATTAATCGCGAAAGTGCAGACAGGGACTGAGACAGAGCGAAGAAGGCGGGCCGACGCCTATTCCGTCAAAAATTCCTCAACTGTTCCCCAGGCTTTTTGCTGCTCGCCTAACATATAAGCAGGAACAGGAGCCCAGATAATCTCTCGAGCTTCGCCTAAATGCTTTTGCATTTTAATCCACTCTTCACCGCCATCTGTCGACCGGTAAACCTCTCCAAAAATTGAGATTGCGAAGATAAGCATTGGATTAGCTGCATTTACGCCAATGTCCCAGATTGTGGTGACTTGATGCCCAGGCAAATCGATTCTTTCCCATGTATCGCCAAAATCACGCGAGCGCAAAAGCAGACTATCCTCACCAGATGGCCGGTCACCAATACTTAGAAACATGACGCCGCTATCATCGGGTCGGCGACGCAGACACCTGTAGTAATGGTATGGACAGATATCCTTAGATATCGGGATATGTTGAAAACTCTCCCCGTCATTTAGACTACGGTATAGGCCAACCTCGGTCGCAATTAAAATCCATCGGGAACCATCTTTAAAATCGATAATTTCAAGGTTGTGTGTATCCTCATCAGGCAGGTCGAGGCCGATCTTTTTCCAACTGTCGCCGCCGTCGCTTGATCGCCATAAGCCGTCAATTTCTATCGTTACCCAGACCGTATCATCTAGCTTAGGGTCAAATTTTATTGATGTCACGCGATGTGTGTTGATAAAAGGAGCCTCCACGCTTCCGCCAAGAGGAAGCATCTTCCAAGATTTGCCATTATCAGTTGAGCGGAAGAGTTCTGCGGGACGCGTTCCGGCAATTATGACGCCGGGATCTTTGGGATGTTGCACAATTTTTAACACATGCAAATCCTCCATGGGGGAGGGGACATAATGCCATCGTTTATCGGGTTCAATCCAGCGGTAAATACCTATATCAGTACCCGCTATTACCTCTCCTGGCCTTTCGGGGTGCACAGATAGGCACCAGGTGCGGCTCTCGTTATACACGCCGCCTTTATGAGTATTCGCCCGTTGCCAATTTTGGCCAAGGTTTCGAGAAAACCAGCCCGAATGACCAATGGAGGCGGCATATATAAGAGGTAACTGTTTTGAAGATGTTTCCATATTAGCGTCCTAATCCGCTGGCGGCAGTATCCGGCAAAAGATTGAAGGTGGCGGTAATATCTGTATCTCCCGATAGCACGATATCAAGTCGCGCGGGCAATTCTAGGCAGGGATCTTTCAGCATTTCTACTGAGATGTGTCCTCGCTTCATTCTATGGAACCGCGGGAGTGTTGTTCCTTCTAATTCTAGCGTGTTGGACCTGCTTATCACCGCCTGCCTGACAATACAAATTCGCGCCCATTTCAATGCGTCTTGAAAATTTACTGAAGAGAGGGCTTTAGAAACACACACAATTGACGGTGCGTAATAATTGCTGTCCTGACCTGCAATAACAGCAACGGCTTTGAACACTAAAGTATGTTCACGGTCGACTATGAGGCTGCTTATATAACTGATCTGATCAGGTTGAGCGGACACGCTGTCTTTTGCATGCTTTAGGATAATATCCGTTATCAGAAAGTCGGGAGTGACGACTTTATCGGGAAAGTGAATGTGCGGGCGATAGAGTGTATGCAACATCATAAATCCTAACTTGTCTTTACAAGTTTTCGCACATTGTTAGAATTTTGACAACCCGTATTAAAGTGTATTAGGTCAGACCATGAATGGTGATAATATAAATCCAGTTCCGCGGTACGTAATGATAAAAAATTACTTGTTGGATCAGATCGAGTCTGGTGAAATCCAGCCAGAGGATAAAACTGAGTCTGAAAACGAGTTGTCTAAGCGATTTTCTGTATCACGGCTGACGGTTCAAAGAGCAGTACGTGAATTGGTTGCGACTGGGGTATTAAATCGACGGCAAGGGTCAGGGACGTATGTCGCGGCTCGGCAAACCCGCTATTCCCTTTTTGAGGTTAAAGATCTGGCAGAGGAAGTGACTCTAAGGGGCAACGTAGCCTCGGCGAGAGTTTTGATGCAGCGAAAAATCATTCCAGATCAGAGCGTTTGTGTGCTGATGGATCTCAATCCAGATGAGCCCGTTTTTCACGCGAAGATCCTACGCCGAAGTGACGGCATACCTGTGGCCGTTGAGGACCGGTTTGCCCGGTGCAATGTCTTTAAGAATTTTTTAAGCAAAGACTTCGAAACCTACAGTATCCACGATTATTTCGCCCGCCATACGAAGCTTGAAACCGTAGAGACAAATCTCAAAGCCATAAGTGCTGATGACATTTTGAGATCTCGATTGGAGATTAGCGAAAATGAACCGTGCCTATTTTTGGAAAGGCGTAACTGGTTTGAAAAACAAGTGGTAACACTAACACGTATCACATTTGCGGGCACGCGATTTAGTTTAGGAAGCCGATACAACGTAAATTAGCCCAGTGAAAGTTGTCAATACAACTTGCTTTTCACCATCACTTGTGTTTACAAGTCCAAGAAATATTATTTGCTGCATTAGGATGGCCATTATGACAACTCACAAATCTCTTCAGGAAAAGCTTGATTCCTATAAGAACCCTGTGGATATGCTTCGCAATGCGTCCTCTGGCCCTTACGAATTTCCGATAAAATCTGAGTTTTCCAATTGGCGGGATGAACAGGAAGCTTGGCGCAAGTCGGCTGTATTGTTCGATCAGTCCTATCATATGACCGACCACTATATGGAAGGCCCAGACGTCCACAAGCTACTCTCCAACATGGGCGTAAACAGCTTCAAAAAGTTTGGGAATAACAAGGCAAAGCAGATTGTGTGCTGTAATTACGACGGCATGTACATTGGAGATGCCATCCTCTTTGGATTGGATGAATATAAGGTCAATGTTGTCAATCGTCCTAATGTTGGCAATTGGCTACAATATCACGTTGAGACGCAGGGCTATGACGTAAACGTTGATAAGGACGAGCGTAAACTTGACAGCGAATTTCCTCGCAAGGGTTATCGTTTCGAAGTTCAAGGGCCATATGCTTGGGAGATACTAGAGCGTGTAAACGGCGGTCCCATCACGGGCTTTAGGTTCTTCGGTATGGGAGAAATCAATATTGCGGGCCGCAAGGTTAGAGCACTGCGCCATGGTATGGCTGGTGCGGCGGGTCTTGAATTGTTCGGCCCATATGAAGAAAAGCAAGAGATTCACGCGGCTTTGGTTGAGGCTGGAAAAGATTTGGATATGCGACTAGCAGGTTCAAAAACTTACTCAACAGTAGCACACGAATCTGGATGGTTACCTTCGGCTGTCTCTGCGATTTATTCTGGGGACAAAATGAAGGGCTTTCGAGAGTGGCTACCTTCCAATGGTTTTGAGGCGAATGCCTCAATTGGTGGAAGCATGGTGTCGGACAATATTGAAGACTATTATCTCACGCCTTTTGATATTGGTTACGGGCACATTGTAAAGTTCGATCATGATTTCGTAGGGCGTGATGCCCTAAAAGCAATGGCAGATCAGCCTCATAAGAAGAAAATGACTCTTGTTTGGGAGCCTGAAGATGTCGTTAGGGTTTTCTCGTCAATGTTTAATGAAGGTGACCGTTACAAGTTTATGGATATGCCGGCATCTCATTACGCAACTTTTCCTTATGATGCGGTTTACCAAAATGGCAAACAAGTCGGCTTCTCTGCATACCCTGTTTATTCATCCAACTTTCGCAGGTGGATTTCTTTGTGCATTCTCGATCCTGAGGCCGCTGTCGTTGGCAATGAATTAAAAGTAATGTGGGGCGAGCCGAATGGCGGTAGCCAGAAGCCAATCGTTGAGCGCCATATCCAAACTGAAATTCGCGCGACGGTCACCGATTGTCCAATCTCCGACCAAGCGCGACAGTCCTATAAACAGTGGACTGCATAGGTCTGCATAGTTTTGAACGCGTCTCTAAATGTGACTGACCTCACTCAAATGTGTTATAAAAATTGGCTCCGTGATTTTACAACAGAATTGACTGGAGCCAATAAAAAAACACTTGAAATGCTGGCGGGTTATCAGTCTTTTGAACATTCTGTATTCATCGCCAGTCTGCCAAACGGGACGCTAGCTGATCAAGTAAAAGAGATCAGGACGACGGCGCAAGCTGGATTAATTCCTGTCCCCCATCTCGCGGCTCGAAAGATATTAGACGGTCATGATCTAGCTGAGCATTTTAGAAACTATAATGAGGCTGGAAATGTGGCACACATTTTACTTATAGGCGGGGACAGGCCTGTGCCAGCTGGTAAATTTGAGAGCGCGTCACAAATTATGCAAACTGATGCTTTTAAGCGCGCAGGTTTGAAACGTATAAGTTTTGGGTGTTACCCCGAAGGACATCCCAAAATAAGTGATCATACCCTAATGGAGTCCCTAAAAGAGAAGATTGCTTTGGCAAGTGCGTTGGGTCTCGAGACACAGCTCATTACTCAGCTATGCTTTGATCCTGCGGCAATCGTCAAATTCACGAAGGACTTGCGGAATAATGGAATCACGGTGCCGCTGCGCGTTGGCGTTTCAAGTGTTACAACACATGCCTCTTTGTTAAAATATGCGTTGATTTGCGGCGTGGGATCATCGCTAAAAACACTAAATGCGATGGGAGAAAATTCAAAAATGTTAGTCTCCGAAAAATCGCCGAAGAATATTATTAGAGGGGTTGCCGCAACTGTAGCGCTGGAGTCCGAGTTAAATATTTCTGGCTTACATTTTTATGGATTTGGCGCATTTACAAAAACGCTGAAATGGATTGATGATCAGCTCTCCCATGATGAGTTATAAATGTCAGTTGCAGATAGAAAAACCGAGTACGTATTAACATTTTCGTCGAAAGATCAGCCGGGTCTCGTCGCGAAAGTCACAGGATTGTTATTCGAAAATCACGCAAGTATTTTATCCTCACAGCAATATAATGATTTGGAGAGCCAAAAATTTTTCATGCGTGTTTCTTTTGTTAACTTGAATGGCCAGTCTTCATTTGATCAGTTAAAATCAGAGTTTTCAAAACTCTCAGAAATTCTTAGGTTGGATTATGCCTTGGCGGAATTAAACCGCCGTAAGAAAGTTCTTATGATGGTGTCGAAATTTGACCATTGTTTAGGCGATTTACTTTACAGAATGCGCATTGGAGAAATGCCGATGGATGTGGTTGGCATTGTGTCGAACCATCCGAAATCTGCGCTTAACCTAACGACGTTTGGGGATATTCCTTACTATCATCTTCCCATCTCCAAAGAGACCAAGTTCGAACAAGAAAACAAAATCAAAACAATTATTGAACAAACGGGGGCGGAACTGGTTGTGCTCGCGCGATATATGCAAATCCTCTCCGATGATTTTTCTACCTATTTAGCAGGACGTTGTGTAAACATTCACCATAGCTTCTTACCAGGATTTAAAGGCGCACGACCCTATCACCAAGCTTATAAACGCGGGGTTAAAATAATCGGAGCGACTGCGCACTTTGTGACATCTGAATTAGATGAGGGGCCAATTATCTATCAAGATACTGAGCAGATAAGCCATGCAGATACGCCAAGCGATCTTATTCGCAAAGGCCGTAACATTGAGCAACGCGTGATCTCTCGCGCCGTAATGTCTCTTCTGCAAGACCGGGTCTTGATTAACGGGCAAAAAACAGTCGTATTCGATTAAGTTGTTGCACGCGCCTACGCGGCGCGAACCATGTCTATATGGTCGATTTGCCGTAATGTGAAAACGAGCTCATCACAAATTTCATGAGGGGCACACCCTGATCAGTTTTTTAATTGAGCAAGAATTTGCATCCATGTGCCAAAGTGTATTGCATCTGCGGCCTCAACATCAGATACAAAGTCATCTTGAACTTTGGCAATCGCCTCGGACAAGGTCGGTTTTAAACCTGCAGCAGCAACGGTGTATCCGGCCTCCCGCATTTCTGCTGCACGTCGACGGCCGTGTGTCGCGACACGCTCGAAGTTATAATCGGCTTGCCGGCCTCCCCAATCCATATCAGGAAATGTCTTATCCAATGATGCCAAAACCTCTTCCTGCACGTCGTAATGATAGGCAGTGGACAGGCCTTCAATCGTCAACGCCTCCAACCCTTTAATAAATATGGATCGGCATAGCTTAATAGCGGCGGCTTGACCAATTTCTGCCCCTACCGAACGCGCATTTAAGCCTAAGGCTTTTAAGTCTTTGCAAATATGATCGGCCTCGAAATGGGCTACGCATAGCGGCACGGTCTGTTTGGAAGGATTTACAGGAGCCATGATCGCCACATCGACAAGGCCGGGAATGAGTCCGGCATTCCTAAGTTTAGTTTGAGGAGCTGCCGAGTTCATTTCGAGGTAATACTGCTGCCGCGACAAGTGAGGCGCGATCGCTTGTGCTGCGGCTTCAGTTTGATCGGCCGTAACTACGGATAAAATATAGTCGGCATTTAGAGCTACATTTTGCAGCGACATACAGAGTTCGATATTGGCGGCGCTCGCTTTTTCGCGCATTGAACTGTCGGCATTGATGTCGAAGGCTTTCACGTCTGCTAGGGTTGACAAGTGCCGTCCGAACATTTCTCCGGCTTCGCCAAATCCTATCAATCCAATTTTCATGGAAATACAATCCCTTCCATAATTTTACTAGCCGTGCGGATCAGGCCCGTTCTGACAATATCATCGCCATCCCACTCAAGCTCAACAGTCATTTTCCCGCTTGGATGCTCTACGTCAACGCGACAAGGGTTTGACATTTGGAATTTTACTAAACCGTGGGCAACGCTATTTTCTATCAGGCATCCTGCGGCGTCAGAGGCAGCCGCGAGAACACCAACGGATTGGTGAACACGATGAGGTATAAATGTTCGCGTTGTAATTATGCCGCCGTGACGCGGGGGCGCGATGAGGCACATCTTAGGAACTGTTTTTTCAGATACATTTCCGAGGTTCATCTTTTCACCGGCCCATATACGGATACGTTCTAAATGCGCTTTCAAAGATAAATTTTCTTCAAGCAAATGGGGAGTTTCGTATCCGGAACATCCCACATCTTCCGCGCGTATCAATACTGTTGGCATACCGTTATCGATCAAGGTGCAGGGAATTCCCATAAAATCATCTTGGGGTTTTCCAGTTGGAAGCAACGCACCACATTGCGCACCTGCTGTGTTAAAGTAATTCTGTAGAACCGGAGCATGTTCTCCTGGCACCCCATCTATGGAAGTACTGCCTTTGTATGTGATCTGTCCGCCGGGTGTTTGAACAACTAGCTCGGCGCGGGCGTCTGAATTTAACATATATACTTGAACAGTTGTCTCACCATTAAGGGCTTGGGCCAAACCTTTTTCAATCGCGTAGGGACCAATTGCGGCCAGCATATTGCCACAATTTTGGGCGTCAGAAATATTTCCACTCTCAGGGTCAATCTGCAAAAATAAATAATCAACATCGATATTGGGGCGTTTTGACAGCGACACAATAGCGACCTTACTGGTCAATGGATGCGCTCCGCCCAATCCATTTATCTGCCTTATATCAGGAGAGCCCATTATTCGGAGCAAAAGCTTATTTCGCGCCTTTATATCCGAGGGCAGGTCACGCCGAAGAAAGATTGGACCTTTAGACGTCCCGCCTCTCATGAGCACACAATTAATTCCCGTCTTTTTCTCCATAACTATTCTATAAAGTTGTCTTATTAATTTAGAAAGTCTATTATCCCGATATGTTAGTAATTGACGCACATGGACATCAGACACTTGTGCCGCAGGCTCATCTAGACTTTCGCGAGGCGCAAACCCTGCGTCTTAAGAATCCAGATAAAGAGCGTCCTCTCTTGCCCAAATATTCTGACGACGAACTTTCCGAGATTATCGAGACTAATCAACTGCGTTTGCAAAAAGAACGAGGGTCGGACCTGACGATTTTCTCGCCAAGGGCCTCGCGCATGGAGCCTCACATTGGAGATAGCGAAACCTCAGTCGATTGGGCTAGGGCGTGCAACAATATGATTCGCCGCGTGGTTGAGCTTTACCCGAATAATTTCGCGGGCGTCTGCCAATTGCCCCAGCAAGTGTGCGGCGGCATGCCCGTTCCTCTTGATGATGCGATCGCCGAGCTGGAACGCTGCGTTCAGGAGCTGGATTTCGTAGGGTGCAATCTTAATCCGGATCCTAGCGGTGGCCATTTCTCGGCCCCGCCTATGACGGACCGCTATTGGTACCCTTTTTATGAGAAGATGGTGGATCTAGACGTCCCCGCCATGGTTCACGTTTCCGGCTCTTGTAATGATTGTCTTCATGCAACAGGGTCCTACTACATCGCCGCCGACACAAATGCGTTTATGAATTTGATGACAGGCAACTTATTTAAGGACTTTCCGGAATTGCGGCTTATCATTCCGCATGGGGGCGGGGCTGTGCCCTATCATTGGGGGCGGTATCGGGGCTTGGCCGACATGCTTAAAATCCCGCCTCTGAAAACTCACGTCATGAACAATGTGTTCTTTGATACATGCGTCTATCATCAGCCGGGCATCGATCTCCTATTTGACGTTATTGATACAAAAAACATACTCTTTGCGTCTGAATTATTAGGCGCGGTGCGGGGAATTGATCCAAATACAGGGCACTTTTTTGACGATACAAAACGTTATATAGATGCGCTCAAACTCAGCCCAAATGACGCTCACGCCGTCTTTGAAAGCAATGCCCGAAGAGTTTATCCAAGACTGGATGCGCAGTTGGCCGCCAGAGGGTTTTAGGAAAATTATGTCTCATGCGATCCCCAAAGGCGTGGTCAATCAGACCATCAAACGCGTGTCTCTCGAACTCCTAAAAGATATAGAAAAATTCGGCGTGTCGACAGTTTCCGAAGCTCAGGGCCGGGCAGGCTGCATGGCGCCCTTTATGCGACCTATATATTCGGGCGCGCGAATTGCTGGTAATGCAGTAACGGTATCTATTCCCCCGGCTGACAATTGGATGATCCACGTCGTTGTCGAGCAGTGCCAGGCTGGTGATGTGCTTGTCATCTCGCCTACATCGGAATCCGATGCGGGATATTTTGGCGACTTGTTTGCAACATCTTTGCAACAACGCGGCGTTGTAGGCCTTATTATAGAAAGCGGTTGCCGCGATGTCGCCGAGCTTAAAGATATGGATTTCCCGGTCTGGAGTAAATATGTTAACGGGACAGGTACCGTAAAAGAAACGCTAGGTTCTGTTAATGTGCCAGTCATTTGCGGCGGCGTGGCCGTCAATCCTGGTGATATAATAGTGGCTGATGACGATGGTGTGTGCGTGGTGCCCCATGAAACAGCCGAGGCTGTCATTGTCGCGGCCAATGCGCGGGAGGCCAAAGAAGCTAGAAACCGCGCACGCTTCAAAGATGGAGAACTGGGTCTTGATGTTTACGGTATGCGAGAGCGGTTGGAGGCGAAGGGCTTAAAATATCAATGACGTCTCGGAAGTTATGGCATGTATGAGCCCCGCCATATTAAAGCGTAGGAAACGTTCCAGATTTGACCTGCCGTACTGGAATGAAGCTTTCAATTGACGCTACACTAGGGATTTTGGTAAGTTTTCCCGTCAAAAACAACTCAAATGCCATCAGGTCAGAGACAGCGATACGCATAGGATAATCCCGGTTCCCTGTCATTAGCCAACAATCGACAATTTCAGGCATGAGAGCGATAGCGCTTTCAAATTTTTTCAATGCTTCATCAACTTGTCGGTCCAACTGGATCGACACGAATACCGAAACCGCAAACCCAATTTTGGCTTCGTCGAACAAGGCGCAATATCCCTGAATAGCCCCATTATCTTCTAGCTATTTAACACGCCGCGCACACGGTGTTGCACTTAAAACGACCCGCTCGCTTAGGCTGCGTTTTATAGATTGCCTCATGGACGATCCATAATGCAAATCATCTGCGCGTCACAGGGGACAATGAGGTAAAAGTGGGCGGGCACCAGGCCTCATCGGCCTCTATGGCGACAATTATGACGGCTTTATATTGTCAGGCTCTTAGGCCAGAGGACAGAGTGGCTGTAAAACCCACGCATCGCCGATATTTCATGCTCTTCAATATCTGGCAGGACACCAGACATTGGAAAAATTAGAGAATTTTCGAGGGTTTGGCGGCGCACAAAACTATCCGTCCCGAACAAAAGATAATGATGATGTCGATTTCTCTACCGGATCTGTGGGGCTGGGCGTTGCTCAAACACTTTTCTAGTCACTCGTTCAAGACTATGTCATTCACCATGGGGCTATGGACGCAGAGAAAGCCGGCCGGATGGTGGCGTTTATTGGCGATGCGGAAATGGATGAAGGGAATATATATGAAGCCCTGTTTGAAGGCTTGAAACATGATCTATGTAACTGTTGGTGGATTGTAGACTACAATCGCCAATCACTGGACGCAGCAAACCCGTTTACGTAAAGCCTGATTGGCGACCTTAATGATGACAATATAAGCCTGTTATCGGATTATGCCTATGAGATGCTAGAGACTAGGATGGGGTGGCTCGATAAAGCCAAGCCAGTTGCGCCCGAAGAGCAAGGGGCGTTTAGGGGCGTATGATTATCGTGTGGGCTATCTATCTTATGCTAGAAACCCCATGAATAAACTTGCTGTTCAAGTCTTTGGGGAGATGAAGTTGATAACATGCTGGCGCTGCGGATGAGACAACAACAAATGAAAGACATTTCTCTAAAAACCTAGTCTCCGCGTTCTTCGCCCGCCAATATGCGCACAAGACGATCTGCCGCCTCTTGGCCGACAAGACGCGCTGCTATAGGGTTGGCTGGGTCCAGATATACTATATTTTTTCGTTGCTGGTAGTCGCGCTCTTTCAAAAAAACCTGTTCTTTTGGATCGCTAATTTCGCGCGCATTTTTTACCAAATCCACCCAATAGTTTACGAGTTCAAAAATGCGGGGCTCTGCTTTTTCAGTGTAAAACTCTGGCGATGTGACTCCAGCCAACACGCAGGGACTTAGGCTTGACCGAATATAGGCCATATGGGGAATGAGGGCTGTATATCCGGCGGTATGTAAATCCTTCCCCAATTCAAGATGAAGGGTGTTTATGGGATCGTAATACGCATGGCAGTGCTTTGGCTTGGTAACAAGCTCATAGCGCGGCATCAGGTCAGCATAAAAGAAGACATCTGGCAGAGTACCAAAAGCCAATCCTAGATGAGGGACGTCGGTGTTGCCCGCCATCCAGAATGTTAAATGAATATTTGTGAAAGTATTACTGGGGTTGCCAATATTGGAATGAATAACCCAATCAACATGGCATTTAGGTCCCGTAAAGTTTCTCATCCGCCCCAAAGGATTGCCGCTCAGGTCATCAAACTGGTGAATGTCAGCGCAGTGATTGTCTTCCTGAAAGGGTAGCGCTTTTGAGATAATATCCCAAGCCTTGTCCCGTGTAGCTAAAAGCAAATTAAAGGTTTCAGTCGTGTCTATTTTATGACCCGCGTCGAGATGTGCAGAAAATTCTTTACTTAATTTTGGTTCTGAAGACATGTGGTTCACCTATAATATATTGTATACAATTCTAACTTTGTTGTTTGAATTGGCAAGGTGCTATTTGGCTTTTCTCAAAACAATCCTTTGTGTGACCGGAGCTTCACCCACTTGGAACGCAGCCTTCTCAAACTTCGCGGGTCCAAATTTTGCGGGCACGTTATTTGAAAACCCGCCTTTTTCGTAGGGTATACCTAGAAAGTTTGTATCCATTTTCTTATCGCCATTTTTGTCATGAATGACTGTAAGGGCATAAACCCCGGCTTTAATATTTTCAAACTTTGTAGTCACTGTCCCATCTTCTGGGATTGAAATAGAGGACTTCCTAAGCGGTGTATCGAGATAGCCAGACTCATCAAACAGATTAATAATCACTCCACCTGTGGGGGTAGTGCGCCTCGATCGCAATGTTGACCTCTCCAGCAAATGCTGGTGTGGTCACCCCAGAAAAAAAGCCAGCTAATTAAAACAACTTTAAGCGCATGTTAGTCTCCTTTGAACAGCTTAAGAATATTCTTTGGCTTTGGCGAGCCACTCTTGCAGTCCAACCGCAGCATTTAAAGCAGTGAGATCATCACTGTTGCCCTTATAATATTTTGTTTGCCCTGTTTGCTTTAGGTGATTGAGCATGGCGCGGCCAGCGGGAATAGCGGCATGCATAAAGGCGAGGGGAAAGAGCCCAACCTTATAGCCGATATCTTCAAGTTCGTGCATATTTGAGATGGGCGAATTTCCACCTTCTACAAAATTGTGTATGAGGGTAATGCGGTTGCCGAACTGCATGGAAATTTGTTTCATCTCGGTTATGTTCTTTGGGGCCTCTATGAAGAGGGCATCTGCTCCAGCTTCAAGATACATCTGCGCACGGTACATGGCATCGTCAAAACCCGTTACAGCCAATGCGTCTGTTCTGGCGATAATGAGCGTGTCGCTGTCGTTCCGTGCATCGCATGCGGCCTGAATTTTACTCCCCATTTCAGCGGCGTCAATGACTTTCTTGCCTGCGATATGTCCGCAGCGTTTCGGTGATGTTTGGTCCTCCATCTGCAAAGCAGCCGCTCCCGCTTGTTCCAGACGCCTTACTGTTCGCGTAACGTTCAGAGCGTTACCAAATCCAGTGTCGATGTCGACGATAAGGGGAATGCTAACTGTCTCGGTCATGGCTGCAACTGCGCCGACGAGTTCGTCTAGCCCAGTAAAGCCAAAATCTGGTCGGCCAAACCGCGCCATCGACAATCCGGCACCGGATAAAAAGGCAGCGTCAAATCCAACGTGCTCCGCCAAACGAAGACTAATCCCGTCATAAATGCCGGGCACAGTGAGGACACCAGGCTTATTAATTCTATTTCGTAATTTTTTACAAGGTGACATGAAAGCCTCTTAGACTATGAATTTACGTTACAACGTTCTATTGAACACAATAACGAAGACGCGATGAGGATAAATAATTATGGCTAAAGCCGTTGATCTGGTCTGTGACTATTTGCACGAACAAATTTTGTCTGGAAAATACCCTCCTGGCTATCGGCTGCGGGAGGAAGACTTGACTGAGCAGACAGGCGTAAGCCGCACCCCTGTTCGCGAGGCCCTTCGCCGCCTCGATAAGGAAGGCTTTATCGTCATTGAGAATAATCGCGGCGCGTCCATTCCTATCTATACAAAGCGGGATTTGGACGAAATTTATGGGCTTCGGACTTTGCTGGAGAGCCATGCAGCACGGCGTGCGGCAGGACGAATCACGACGGAACAAATCGCCACTCTCGAGCGTATCAACGCAGAATTTCGCAAAATTGCAGAGAATACAGGGCAAGACCGCGCGGGCACACAGAAGTTTCTTATGCTGACGAAACTCAACCGACAATTTCACGAAACTATTTTGGAGGCCGCAGATAATACGCATTTGACTAAAATCTTGCGACAACTTGCACAATCGGCTTTGTCCGCGCAGACTTATGCAAAATTTGGAACGACCGGCCGGTCTAAAAGTGCGGACGATCATGACGAATTGATCAAAGCCTTCAAGGGCGGGAAAGCCGATTGGGCCGAAGCCTCCATGCGCTCTCATGTGCATCAAGCGCGTGAAATCATGACAAAATATATCGACACCTCTAGCACTGATTAGGCTCTAGCCTTTGGAAAGCCGCCTGCACGCCAGACCATTCCGGGTGGGGGTTTTTCGAGTTTTTTTTCTAACCAACGCGTTATTTCGCACAATTTCTCTATATTAAACCCCGCCGCTATGCCCATGCGGTTTAACATGTAGACTAAATCTTCCGTACAGATGTTCCCTGTTGCAGCGGGCGCAAAAGGGCAGCCGCCAATGCCGCCTATTGAGGCGTCTAGCACTGTCACGCCAACTTGAAGTGCTGCATAGGCGTTCGCCATGCCTGTGTTCCGCGTATTATGGAAATGACATCGCCACTGAACATCGGGCGCTTGGGCAATAGCACGCTCGAAACGCTGCGTGATATCAAGGGGCGAGGCGACGCCGATGGTATCCGCCAGCGCGATTTCAAACGCGCCTAGATCTTTCCCGCGTGCGGCCAGTTCGGCGACAAACTCGGGATCTGTTTCGCCTTCAAAGGGACAACCAAAACTGGCGGCGATGGTAAGAGATAGAGGAATTTTCGCTTTTCGCGCTTCGCCTGCCATTGATTCTATTTGGCGCATAGTTTCATCAGGAGTGGCATTTTGATTGCGTTGATTAAAGGTTTTGCTAGCGACTACAACGCAATTGATCTCGTCAACACTGCAAGATAAGGCGCGTTGAAAGCCACGCTCATTAAGAACAAGTCCGATTAATTTCGTCTCAAGTTTATTGGCCGCGAGGACAGATCTCGTCAGGCTTACAACTTCTTCCGCATGCGCCATTTGCGGCACGCGATTTGGATTAATGAAGCTCACCGCTTCGATTCGCCTGGCTCCAGCCTTGGCCGCCAGCAGGATAAGTTTCACTCTATCATCAACGCTCAGTATATTATCTTCGTTTTGCAATCCATCGCGAGGAGATACTTCGACGATTGTCACAGAATTTTTGGCCGGCATAGTGTTATCTTTCGTTGAATATTTGTATTGTATACAATATAGAGCATAAGTCTATGATTGAACTTTACAGGGAATCCGCGCGTGAAAGCTAAAAATGAAAGACCTTTAGAGGGCCTGAAAGTGGTTGAGTGCGGCATGCTATTGGCGGGGCCGTTTTGCGGTCAATTACTCGCCGATTTTGGCGCAGAAGTCATCAAGGTCGAACAGCCAAAAATCGGAGACCCTTTGCGGAAATGGTCGCGCCAAAAAGCTGAAGGCAAATCCCTGTGGTGGCCAATTGTTGGACGCAACAAAAAGTCCGTAACTCTCAATCTTCGCACGCCGGAGGGGCAGTCCATCCTTAAAGATCTAGTTGCAGATGCGGATGTTTTGCTGGAAAATTTTCGACCAGGTACGTTTGAGCGTTGGAATCTTGGCTATGATGTGCTGAGCGAACTTAACCCTAAACTCATTATGGTGCGGGTGAGCGGCTACGGCCAGACAGGTCCCTATTCACACAAAGCCGGATATGCAGCGGTCGGCGAGGCGATGGCAGGATTGCGTTACGTTATGGGGTCTCCCGATAGACCACCTACCCGCGCCGGTATTTCCATCGGTGACAGCCTTGCGGCGACATTTGCTGCGCTTGGTACAATGATGGCGCTGCAGACACGGCACAAAACGGGCAAAGGACAAATGGTGGATGCGTCGATTGTGGAATCCTGTATGGCAATGATGGAAAGCACTTTTAGCGAATTTGTCAAGACCGGTTTTATCCGTGAACGCTCTGGGTCTAAACTTCCCGGTGTCGCGCCGTCCAATATTTACCCCGCAACTGATGGTATGTTACTTATCGCTGCCAATCAAGACACAGTATTTGCCCGGCTGTGTAAGGCTATGGGGAGACCCGAATTGGCGGCTCATCCTCATTACTGCGATCATAATGCCCGCGGCGTTCATCAGGTGGAACTCGATGACCTGATTGGGGAATGGTCACAAAGCCAATCAACTGGTGACCTTTTAATTCTTCTCGAAGAAGCAGGTGTGCCGTCAGGAAAAATCAATACCGCAGAAGATGTAGTTAACGACCCTCATGTTAAATCGCGAAAATCTTTGATTCAGGTGCCGCACAAGGAATTTGGTCAGGTGACAATGCAGAATGTTTTTCCGCGCCTCTCCGAAACACCTGGACGGGTCGAACATGTGGCTCCGGATCTCGGCGAAAATAATGAAGAAGTTTACGCGCGTTTTGGGATAGATGCTACGAGACTCGCGGAATTGAAAGCGTCCGGAATTATTTAACTTGTCAGAGAATCGATCAACTGCCAGGGACGGCCTGCTAATAGATCAGTGCCCATCGAGACGACTTTGTTGGCGGCATTTGCCGGACGCAGAGTGACGACCGTAATACGTTCATTCTCTTTCATCCATGTCAATTCCGGCTGGGATAGCAGGCCATCAAAGGATCGGTCCTTCCATTCCGTCAGGACTGTAAAATCAGTTTGCAAGCTTGCGGCAAAACCAGCGCCCAGCGGTCCACGCTTGCACGGGGCGAGCAGATTGATCCGGTTTTCTGCAGCGCGTTCAATCAGTCCTGTTTTAAGCTCCCAGCGCTCCAAGGGGGCAACAGGCGTGATAGCAATTTCCGCTCCGGCTAGGGCGAGAAGACGAAACATTTCTGGATAAATGGAATCATCACTCGTTGTCATGGCCACGCGGCCAAATGGCAGATCAACTGTTTCAACAAGATTACCGAGCGCAGACCATGCAGTTCGTTTGCTGGGGTGAAGCTGAGGCTGAACAAGTTCTAACCCAGTTGCCCCGATGAGAACAGCGCAATGGGTGAGGGCGCTTTTGAGGTTGAGAACCAGCGACGTGCTAACCCAACCGCCAGATCCAGCGCATATTTGTTTAAGCGTTTCTATGGCTATTCTAGAAGCTTGCGCAGATTCATCGGGTGAACGGCTATCCAGTCCATGAAGCGGCGGCAGGGCGACAAGACGTGCGCCGCTATCATGTGCGGCTTTGACGGAGTCGATATCTAGCGCCAAAGCCGCCTGTACTTCGGGAAGCCCTTTAAACGGTCCAACATTCTGGCCAGAAGGGTCTTGAGATAAAGCTCTATAAAGTTCCGGGCGGCGGGATTTGAAAATGTCTGTGCCATCGGGTCGGCGTTTGTCGTGGGCTTTGCTGAGATCAATGTCGGCATAGACAAATTCTTCTCCGTCTAGGGAGGCCTTTGCAATAGCTTCGCCGTCAGGGCCGACAATTTGAGATTCGCCTGCGCCGTTGAGAAATTTTTGGGGGATGCCTGTGGCTTCGCTAATCGAACCAACCATTTCCGTTGGGACGAGGGGGCCGACTTTGTTTGCGGCTACGACAAAAACTTTATTTTCTGCTGCCCGAACAGGAATGTGCAGCGAACCTTCGTCAGACGCAAACGAGTTCAATGAATTTAAAAGCAGATCAGCACCGCGCATAGCTAGTCCGCGTGGTGTTTCATTGATAACGCCGTCCATGCAGGCATAAAGTCCGATTCGGCCGATATCTGTGTCGGTAATCGGGCCAGGTTTTGATGCCTTTTCTAAAAAGTCGTTTTCGTGGCCGATATAAACCTGTTTGTCATTTTCAGCAAGTAATCGTCCTTGGGGGTCGAACAATAATGATGTGCCCGTTGCTCTCTTATCCGCGCCGCGCCGCAAGGTGACATTAACGACGACGTGGCTATTGATCTCTTTGGCCTTTGCGGAGATGGCTTTCATGAATGGTCCATCCAAATCGACTGACACATTCCGGCAATGGTCAATATCCTCATACCAAGACAAATGATTGATAAATTCTGGTAGGACAATGACGTCTGGATTACAGCTTGCTGCCTCGTCAAGCGCTGAGAGGCAGCGCTTTAGATTGGCGTCTACATCCGTCCCAGCATGAAATTGGGTGGCGACTACTCTGATTGTTGAACCCATAGTGTTTAACTCTTAAATGGCGGTAGTTGGATTGGACCATGTTGCGTCGTGACGCCTGGAATGACACAGAACTTACCGCCTGAAAAGCCGAGCGCGTCATCTGTGCGCCATTGCGTGACTTCAGTGACCCGGCCAATAAAAATATCATGGTCTCCTGCCTCGACAATTTCATGCGTGAGGCAATCAAAACTGACGAGGCTATCGCAAATGCGTGCTCCGATATTGTCAACATGCTCAGTTTTTAGACCTGTGAGACTCCTGTCTTTTGAACTGGCAAATCGCATGGCTATGTTCTCGCTATCTGCGGCCAAGACATTAATCACGAACCCTGGATTGGCATGAAAAATTGTCCGAAGACCCGAAGAGGTTCCAAGGCTCCATAGGACTAAAGGCGGTTCTAGAGAAACTGAATTAAACGAACTAATGGTCACTCCGACGCAGGACACATCATAGGTCGGTGTTGTAACAACACAAACACCCGTAGGAAATTGTCCTAGAGCATTTCGAAAAACATGCGGATCTATTGTCATAACCCGTCTTATCGCACTCAAATAAAATTGTATACAATTTTTCTGAGTGTGTTTACTATATAGTTTCAATAGGTCTTAGTTCGTAAAAACAAACACCAAGAGGAGGCAGGGCAATTTATAACGATTACACACTTGGTTTGGCGCTCTTTGATTTCATTCCTGTGGTCTTATCCATTATAGCCTCCTTCACTTTGGCTCGCTGGATGCAGGGTCGGTTTTCGCTTGAGAAACCTGCTTGGATTGGGGCCTTGCTTTTAACAGCAGGTGGTCTGAGCAAAGCAACGTGGAAACTCATCGTTGTCACGACCGAAGCCAATCCGCAAATAATGAGCACTGCTTTGTTTCCCTTGCTTGGCGCTGGGTTTGTATTGCTTAGCGTATCACTGGTTCTTGGCTTACTGAAAAAGGATAAGTTGATCTGGCCCTTCGCGCTTATCATTATCGCGGCCTTTTATACCTGGTCATATACTAAGCTTGGCGCACAAAATCCCCGAGCATGGATGTTCGTTCTATTGGGCATGACATCGGGCTTTAGTACGCTATTGTCCCTAACACTAACCGGTGTCAGCTTAAGGCGGAGGAAATTTGTTGTTAGCATACTTATTTTCATAAGCATTGTTGGGGCATTCTATCTCGCAAAGCTCGCTCGGCTCCCGGACCAAACATTAGCCGTGCAATGGCAAGCAGAACTGGTCAATACAGGGTCTCAAGCATTATTCCTGATTGGCGTTTATCTCTTGACGCGAACGATCTACTTTAAAGGTAAAACTGCATGACGCTTATTTTGCTTAAATACTTACATATCATTGCCTTCGTCTATTGGCTCGGCGGAGACTTAGGGACGTTTTTTGCTTCAAGCCAAGTGGTGCGTAAAGACATCAGCCCTGAATCTCGTTCAGTTGCCCTAAAGATCATGCTCGCCTGTGATATGGGCCCCAAGCTTTCTATGCCAATTATCTTCATGCTCGGCGCGCAAATGGGCTATATGATGGGTATCGTGAGTTTGCCAGTTTGGGCATTGGGGTTGTTATGGGTGCTAACTGCCCTTTGGTTTTTTAACATCGCAATGATCCATTTTCGAGAAGGCACAAATTTTGCGCATAAACTTGCAAAATTCGATCTTTGGTTTCGTATTGCGGTTGTAATTGGGTTGATCTTTTGGGCAGCATGGGGACTAGCTTCAGGTGGATTTTCAGGGGTCTGGTTTGGTTGGAAAGTCATAATTTTCGCCGCGCTGGTAGCTTGCGGAATAATGATTCGTATTAACCTCAAACCCTTTGTTCTAGCCTTTAAGAAAATGATGCAAGACGGTGCTAGCCCTAAAACGGATGCGGCGATGTCCAGTTCTCTGGCAAAATGCCGTCCTTTTGTTTGGTGCATTTGGCTTGGGCTTTTCGTCAACGCCGCTATCGGCCTGCATTTGATAGGATAAAGACATGGCAGATACAACGGATATTTCGGGCCGCCGCATGTTGAAAATGAATTTTCAGCATGGCGTGAAATCATTGCATTTATGGGCATTTTTTCCGTTATGCTGGACCGGGATTATGCTGGCTTCCTTCATGCCGGCCAGCCAAGCCTATCTTTTTACTGAGTTCCTTGATGTGCCTTATAAAGATCATGGAAAACTCGGGGGAAGCCTCGCCTTTTGGGGGGAAATCCTCTTTTTGATCGTTGCTGGATTGTGGGGGGCTCTATCAGATAGGATCGGGCGCAGGCGGGTTATCGCAACGGCCTTTACCCTAATGGCCATCGGGATATTTAGTTATTCACGCGCTGAGACCGTGGCCCAGCTCTATCCGGGACGGTTAATTTTTTCGGCGGGGGCTGCAGCTTATTCTGTGATGATTATCGCGTTGGTGGCTGATTACGCCATGGACGACAGTCGAGGGAAACTAACGGGCTGGCTCGGCGTATTTAATGGGCTCGGTGCTATGGTGGCGGTACTTGTTTTCACACGAATCCCCAAGATTATGCAGGCGCAGGGTCTGGGCCCGATTGAAGCGGGAATGGTCATGTATATGGTGGTGATTGCAATAGCTATTGTTACTGCACTTATTGCTTGGTTTGGACTTAAGAAGAATGAAGTACAGCATGCCGAACATAAAGTTGGGATGAAGGAATCGTTCACTGACGGGTTTAAAGCAGGGAAGAATCCGCGCATTTTGCTCGCATATGCGGCGGGATTCATTTCGCGTGGCAATCTAACGATTGTCGGCACGTTCTTTATTTTGTGGCTTTCGAATTACGGATCTGAAATTGGCATGAATCGGGCTGACGCCTTCGCGCGCGGCGGTATGGTTGTCGGAATCGCGCAGTTCTTTGCTCTTCTAGGTGCACCCGTCTTTGGGATTATGTGCGATAGGATGGACCGTGTTACGGCACTGATGATTGCGCTCGCTTTTTCAGCCGTAGGCTATTGCGGCACTTACTGGGTGGCCGACCCTTTTAGTGGAGCCATGATTGCTTGTGCTGCGATGATAGGCATTGGGGAAGTTGCCGTAATAATTACGTCTGCGGTCTTAATAGCCGAAGAAGCACCAGCGCGTGTTCGCGGCTCTGTCATTGGGTTTTTCACAATTTGCGGCGCATTAGGCATTATGGTAGCGGCAAAAATTGGTGGACATTTATTCGATGAGTGGAACCCAGTTGGCCCGTTCGTTTTGTTTGGTGGTTTCGCTCTGGTTGTCGGGATTTGGGCTTTTATTTTGCGCGCACGCAATAAGCGCAATGTCGCGGGCTAGGGAACATTGCAAGCTCCCGTTCATGCTTCGCATTTGTAGTTTAACAAAAACTATTACATGCCACTTTAGTTGAGCCTGAAATTCATAACACAAATTAAGCAAGCCTGATCCTAATGACCGAATGAATCCGCTTTAATTTAGCTTATAAATTTGGTGCGATAGAGCCACATGCTATTGATTGTATACAATTTGTGTGCTTATCTGATGACAAATATAAAGGCCAGATATGACAGATAAGCTCAGCCCACCCGGCAAATTATTCACTGAAACTCTGGCAAAGCTTGAGAGTGCTTTGGAACTTAAAGAAATTCCTGGCGAGGGTGGTGGGCCGAAGCTCCCCCTTATGTCTCACGCGCCATTTCATGAGGGCCGTTGTGGACAGGTTCGCGTTTTTGAAAGCCTGCATGTTTTTCGTGTTGTGACCTGTACGCTCGTAGCGCCGGCTATCCATTTAGATTCGCATATGGTTTTCGCCTTCGCGCATTCCGATAGCGCTATGCCGCACTTTACTTTGGATTCTGTGAAGGCCGGAGACCATTTCGCTTTTCACTTAGACCTTATCCCGCGCGTCGATCTCGGTGTGAATTACCCTTATATGAAATGGGCATTTGCGCCGCTTAATAATCTTTACGAAACATCTTATGATATTGAAGGCCTGACCCGCGCACATATTACGCCACTGCAAAATGCGATCATGTCGCCGTGGATGTTGGTGCACCGCGCCGATGAAGACGCCTTTACTCGAATAGACCCCTTGGTAGATGGCTATATTGATCATTGGTTGTCCCTAGTAAAATCTGGCGTGCCGACTGAAATTAAAAATGAATTTAGCAAACAAGATTTAGCGGTAAGGGACAAAATCAACAAGTCTCTGATTTTTGATCCTGAAATTGATAAAGTCTGGAACCAAATCCGCGGGCTAATCGGCGCAGATGCCGTCGAGGAAACGCGCAGTTATCTTAATGCCGCAAGCGTGTAGGGGGGGATGATGAGCCTGACTGGTGAAATAATTGTCGAAGACATGACAAAAGACGAACGCGCGAGAGCGGAGCGAGTAGAATCTGTTTTGCCAGCGCTTAAAGCCGCGGCCATAGATGTTGATCGATCTGGACAGTTCCATATCGATCACATTAAAACATTTAGCAAAGCCGGATTGCTTGGCCTTGTTGTACCTAAAAAATATGGCGGTCTAGGAGGGAATCTTCGCGATCTTTGCGCGGCTACATTTGCCATGGGTACTGTATGTCCGTCTACAGCGCTGGCCTATTTTTTCCACTGCTCCTCTTCGTCCCGAGGTTTGTTGGCGCTCGAAGCCATTGAGGAGGGGCTCTTTGATAAAGCTGAAGCTAAATCTGTCAAATACTTTGCGGAAAAAGTTCTTCATACAATGGGACGTGATGGAAAATGGCTTGCCAACTTCGCGTCCGAGAGTGTGAAGTCTGAAAAATCAGCAATCACAATATCGACTAAAGCCAAAAAGATAAATGGAGGGTATTCCATATCAGGCGTTAAAGCCTTTGGCTGCGCGACAGGTGTCGCTGATCGCTATCTGGTGACCGCGGGTTTAGACGGCATTGATGACGCCTCTGGCCTTTGCACTTTTTTCATTGACCAAGACGCCAAGGGGGTGTCTGAGCGTCAAAAATGGGACAGCCTTGGTATGTGCGGTACTGCGACTCATGGATTGATTCTAGAGGATGTTTTCATTGCGGACGATGACGCAATGGCCGTTCCTGGCGCGTTTGTTAAAAGCATGCAGATGAGCCGTGGTTCTTTTGTAGGAAATCAACTGGCGGGAATTTGTGTGTATGCTGGAGCTGCACATGGCGCTTACAAAGCCGTTATGGAGCTCCTCACGACGCGTAAATTTGCTGACACAGGGAAGCCCTTGGGGACAAGTCCGTTTCATCAACAACTCATCGGCGAAATGCTTACCGACCTAGAAACTTCACTGCTTTGGACACGGCGGCAATTGCAATTGGAATCTAGTGACCCTCCTCTCAAGTCCAAGAATGAAGTGATTAAGCAATGGCGTCTTTGTAAAGGCGCGGTATGTGAGGCGGGATTCCGTGTGGCGACCAATGCCTTAAAGTCTGCAGGAACGTCTGGGACTGGTAATACACAGCCTTTCGCGCGAGCCTTGCGCGATATGAGCATGGGACTGGTTCAGGCTTTTCCAGCTGAACGCGGTAAATTGATGGCCGCGCAAATGGAAATGGAAGGCGCAGAGCAAGCGCAATTTGGCGTTGGATGATGCGTTTAGCTAATTGCCTTATTGGAGGAATTGAGCGTCCAGCCATAAATGGCGGAACGTTTCCCGTATATGCGCCTGATAGTCAACAACAGATTGGGCAGGCGGCCAAAGGGCAGGCGGATGATATTAAGGCTGCGGTCGCTGTAGGTCGAGCGGGCTTTGAATCCTGGAGCGGTCTGGCCGTTGGGGAGCGTGAACGCATACTGCTGCGCGCGGCTGACATTTTTGAGTCTGAAGGAAAAAACAGGTTTGAAAGCTTATTGATCGACGAATCGGGCTCTACAATCGCGAAAGCTGGATATGAGATTAATTATACACCGTCACTTTTTCGCACAGCGGCAGGGGAAGCCCGGCGGCTATATGGTGATACGTTTCCGAATGACAATCCAGCTAGGCTGAGTTTTGTCCTTCGGGAACCGCTGGGTGTCGTCGGCGTTATATCGCCTTATAATGCCCCTCTTGCATTGTTGGCAAAAATGGTAGCCTTCCCGCTCGCAGCAGGAAATACTGTGGTGATTAAGCCGTCGGAAGAAACACCGTTCATTGCTTGTGAATTTGCAAAAATCTTGCTCGAAGCGGGATTGCCGCCAAACGCGATCAGTGTCGTGCCTGGCTTAGGCGCGGAAGCGGGAGCGTCGCTCGTTTCGCATAAGGATGTCGATTCAATCGCGCTTACAGGATCAACTGCTACGGGTGTCCATATTGGCGCGCAAGGCATGGCCAACATGAAACGCATGCAACTCGAACTCGGCGGAAAAAATGCGCTCATCGTGTTTGCAGATTTTGATGTTGATGAGGCTGCACAAATTGCGGCGGATGGAATCTTTGTACATGCGGGACAAATTTGCATGGCAAATTCACGGATTATCGTGGAGGCTGAAATCTACGATGAGTTTCTCGCGGCATTTAAGGCCAAAGCGGAAAGTTTGTCGCTTGGGAATTTGCGCGATCCCAAAACGGCTTATGGACCACTCATAAATCAGCGCGCAGTCGATAAAGTTCAAGATCAAATTGCCAAAGCCGTGAATGCGGGGGCTAAAATTGTTACGGGCGGAAAGATTGTTCGTGGACTGACTTTAGCGCCGACAATTTTAACTGATGTTCCGCGGGACAGCGCGGCTTGGTGTGAGGAGAGTTTCGGACCCGTTGCCAATGTCGTGCCTGCTAAAGATTTTGATGATGCCATAAAAATTGCTAATGACAGCGTCTACGGGTTATCGGCAGGTGTTTTAACGTGCGACGTGACCAAGGGGTTTCTTGCCGCGCGGCGTATCAAGGTGGGCTCAGTTCATATCGGGATGCATCCGTTTCAATCCAACGCGCTCGCGCCAATTGGGGGCTATAAAATGAGCGGTATTGGTAAGTCTGGCGGCCATTTTTCGACACATGAGTTCACGAATTTAAAGTGGATTAGCCTTGAAACAGGTCAACCGTGAAGCGCGGATATATCTCACTCGGGCACGGGCAAGTTCATTACCGTGAAGCTGGCACGCGCGGCATGCCTGTCATATTATGGTTACATCAAAGCCCAAGTTCGTCTGAGATGTATGAAGCGCTCATAGTGGAAATGGGGGAGGGCTATCACCATCTTGCCCCGGATACACCGGGCTTTGGGCAAAGCGATGGACTGCCTGATTTTACTATTCCCAGATTTGGAGACGTAATGGCGGAATTCCTAAAGCTGAAAGGTGTCACGAAGGCTCACATCTTTGGTCACCATACGGGAGCGTCAGTAGCTGCCGCCTTAACAGCGCGCTATCCTCAATTGGTTTCTAAGCTCGTCCTCAGCGGTCCACCAATGCTGAACGAAGAGTTTCACAAGAAGCTTCCATCCACAGCTGCAAATGAAAGCCTAACAGCGGACGGGTCGCATTTGCTCAAGCTATGGGCGAAAATAAGATCTAAAGAACCGAATATGCCACTGGATATTTCGCAACGGGAACTAGCTCTCGGATTTCAGGCAATGGCGATTAATAAGGCGGCTTATCAAGCGGTAACAGATCATGATTTTGCGAGTGATATTCGGAAAATTGAACAGCCAACCCTCCTTCTCGCCGGAGATCAAGATCCGCTTTTTAGCTGCCTGGATGCGGCTTACGCGGCGCTACAAAACGGGTCCAAAGCCATTATTCCTGGCGCAGCATCATATGTTTGTGAGCGAGAGGTTCCGTCAGTGGTCACAATGTTATCAGAATTTTTTGGGGAAGGGTAATGGATTTGGAACGCAAATCACTCGGCCTCGGAACGCGCCCGGCTTTGATAGTAGTCGATATGATCAACGGTTTTACAGATGCGACCTGCCCGTTAGGGTCCGAATGCTATGATGTCGTAACTGCAAACAGGCAGATTTTGCGAATAATGCGACAGAAAAACCTGCCCATATTCTTCACGACTGTAACCTATCGAAATCCCAACCAAGCGCGAGTTTTTCGTAACCGTATTCCCGCACTAGACGTCTTAACGCCAGAGAGTGAGTGGGTTAAAGTGGATGCGCGGCTTTCGCGACAAGACAGCGATCCCCTCATTGAAAAACTCTGGGCATCATCATTTTTTGGAACCGATCTGTCCGTGCAGTTAAGTGAATTAAATGTGGACTCGCTCATTGTTACTGGACTGACAACGTCAGGATGCGTGCGGGCTACAGTAGTCGACGGGTTGCAGCTTGATTACCCAGTTATCGTGCCGCGCGAAGCCGTGGGAGATCGGAACTCAGAGGCCCATGAAGCTAATCTGTTTGATATGCATGCAAAATACGCGGACGTTGTGAGTCTTGATGATGTATTGGAGGCCTTATAGTGACTGACCCAATTATAATTGCCGGGGCGGGGCCTGCCGGATCTGTGACGGCTCTATCTTTAGGACGGGCCGGTATTCCTGTTGTTCTTTTGGAGAAAGAAACCAGGCTTCCAATTGACCTCCGCGCCTCGACGTTCCATCCACCTTCACTAGATATGCTGGATGAGTTAGGCGTGGCAGAAGAGATGATCGCGCGAGGTCTTAAAGTTGACCGTTATCAATACCGAGACCGCCGTACCGGTGACGTTGCCGAGTTTGATATGGGGCTGATTTCTGATTTAACCCGTCACCCTTATCGTCTGCAACTGGAACAATATGAACTCACCCATATCATTCGGGATCGATTAAGTGACTTTACACATGTGGAACAGAGGTTTGGGGCTGAAGTGACTGATGTTGCGCTTCTTGACGATCATGTTGAGGTCACAATAAATGGCGGCGAGATTCTGAAAACCCCGTTTTTGGTCGGCGCAGATGGCGCGGGTTCCGCAGTACGCAATGCACTCAATATCGGATATGGCGGATTTACCTATGATGAGAAATTTCTTGTCGCATCGACACCGTTCCGGTTCCAAGACGTTTTCGAAAATTTGTCTTATGTGAATTATGTGGCTGATCCTGATGAATGGTGCGTTATTCTAAGAACGGATAAAATCTGGCGGGTGTTGTGGCCAACCGAGCCAGATGTAGCTGATGAGACCTATTTGAGTGATCCTTATCTGCAAAAGAGACTTCATGCGCTGCATAATAAAGACGGTGATTATGAATTAGGTCACCGTACACTTTACCGAGTACATCAACGCGTGGCCGAAACCTATATTAAAGGCCGCGTAGCCCTCATGGGTGACGCCGCACATATCAACAACCCGCTTGGTGGGATGGGGATGAACGGCGGTTTGCATGACGCAGTCAATCTCTCTGGAAAGCTTATTGATATTATTCAGAACGATGCAGACTTTAAAAGTGCCTTTGCACTATATGATCGGCAACGGCGACAAATCGCTGTCCAGTTTGTTCAAGACCATACCATGAAGAATAAAGAACTGATGGAATCCACAGATCCAGATGTGCAGCGCAAGCGTCAAAAATGGTTGATGGAAACAGCGGCAAATCCTGTCGCGGCCAAAGACTTTGTCCGCGAACGCGCAATGATAGACTGTCTGCGCGACAGTCTGGCTGTAACTTAGGAGGGTTATAATGAATTTTGAATATGGTTCGGATTTTTACGGCAAACGCAAGAAGTTTGCCGTGTTGGTTCCATCAACGAACACAGCAGTCGAAACAGAGTACCATATGATGAAACCAGAAGGCGTTGTCCTTGCGACACGTGCTTGTGTTATTGAGAAAATGAAAGTTACAGATGAAGCGTCATTTGTGGCGTTGGTTGAAGCGATTGGTGATGCGACTGAGCAAGGTCTTCGTGATGCGCTGACTTGTGAGCCCGACCATGTCATCTTTGGCTATAGTGCAGAGACATTTTGGGACGGAAAAGACCGTTCCGACCGAGAATTTGAAAAGTATAATTCTATCGCGCGAAAAGAGGGAAATTGTTCGATAACATTTGGTGCACAGGCGATTATGGATGCCGTCGCTTGCTACCCGAACATCAAACGTATCGGCGTGATCACGCCCTATATGCCAGTCGGAGACCGTAATGTGGTTAAATTCCTGACAGATGTCGGATTTGAAGTGCCGCGGATTGCGGGTCATAAATCTCCGGGTGCAATTGAAATCGCCCATGAGCCACTTCAGAAAACACGTCAGTTGGTGGACGAAGTGAACGGCGATGATGTTGACCTAATCCTGCAGGCTGGAACTAACCTCTATTTTGCGGAATTGGCGGCGGAGTTAGAAGTCGAACTCGGCAAGCCTGTTTTGGCGATTAACACCCTGACATTCTGGCACGCCCTTCGGGCCAATGGCATCAAAGATCAGATTAATGGGTTCGGCTCTTTGATGGCTGAGCACTAACGTATGCGTCTCGTTTTTACATTATCCTGCTCGATTTGATCGGCTTTGGTATCATAGTGCCTATCTTTCCGTTCTATGTTCTTAATCTCGGCGGCAGCGTAGGGCTGGCCACATTTTTAATGGCGCTATATTCGGGCGCAGTTGTTATCACGACGCCTATTCTAGGATGTCTCTCGGATTATTATGGAAAAAAACCGGTTCTGATGCTCAGCTTACTAGGAGTTGTCGTGGGGTATGTGATCCTCGGGTTTGCGCATGCAGTTTGGATGGTCGGTTTGGCTCGGTCGGGTGCTGAACGTGGAGGCGTTATGGGCGTTTATTCGTCAGCGGGAATGGCGGGTCGAAATTTGGGAACGGTTGCTACGGGAACGATCATGGAGCGCACATTCGTTCATGCCCCATATATTTTAGCGATTTTTATCGCGGTAGGGGGGTGTTCTAACAGCCCTAACACAGAGACAATCAAAGATGTTAAATTCAGATCTTTAGGGAGATAGTTATGGACAATTTACAGCTTGCGAAACGCGCTCGCATTGGCGTGATAATTCCTTCGACAAATACTGGGGTGGAATACGATTTACAAAAATTCAAGATTGACGGAGTGACGTGGCATCCGTCCCGTTTCTGGATTGAACTACGCAACTGGGCGGATGAATCGCAATCAACAGGCGATGATGAAAATACTGTGTTTGAAAGATTTCTTGATTTAATTAGGGATGAAATCCCGCTTTCAATTCGAAATGTCATGTCTGCCGATATGACCCATATCATGCTCGGTATGTCAGCTGAGACCTTTTGGGGTGGTCTCGACGGGAATATTGCTTTTGAAAAAAGTATTCGAGATCAAATCGGCGACCTGACGTTGACGACAGGCGCAGGCGCAATGCGTGATGCGCTCGAAGCATTCGGCGCGAAAACTATATCGGTTGTAACGCCGTACCCGCCTGTCGGCGATGACAATGTCCGCCGTTTTTTTAATGATATCGGATTTAAAGTTCACGGCGTGAAAGGGCTTAACCGACCATCAGCTACAGCCATTGCAGAGACTGATATTTCAGAGGTATTGGACGCCATTCGCGAAATTGACGGCGATAATGTTGATGCGATCATTCAGTGCGGGACAAATTTGTCCTGTGTCGACATTTTTCCGACTATGGAACACTGGCTGCAAAAGCCTGTAATTCCGATCAACGTTGCCTGCGTCTGGCATGCTCTTAGAGCTGTTGGGGTTGAGGATAAAATTTCGGGTATGGGACGATTGATTGAAGAGTTTTAGGGGTATTGCGTAGAATATGTGCCTTAATTACCATAATGAATAAAATTCCAATTTAGTTGCTTTCATTAGACATCATACGCATTGCGCTTGCGTTCCAAATTGTATACAATGTTGGGATATGGTCTGAATCAAGTTCTATACATTAGGGGAATATACTATGAAAAATTTAAAATACGTTTCTATTTCAATTTTAGCGATGTCGTGTCTTTTGGCATCAGATGCCGCCTGGGCTCAGACATATGGTACTACAAGCGCGGACGAAATTATCGTTACCGCGCGGAAGAAAGAAGAAACACTGGATCAGGTTCCCCTACAGATTTCAGTGTTCGATGCGAAAACAATTGAGACGCGCGATTTTAGGGATTTGACCGATTTGGCGCAGTCCACCCCTGGTTTGGAATATGAGAACTATGTTTCTGCCGGACTTTCTACCGCGCCTGTTATTCGAGGCATGTCGCAAACATTTACAACATCTCGTATTCAAAATACGTCTGCTTTCCTCGATGGCGTTTATTTGCAGCGACAATCCATGGTTAATCCCGGCCTTATGGAAATAGAACGGGTTGAGGTCGTAAAGGGGCCGCAAAGTGCCGTCTATGGCCGAAATTCATTTTCAGGGGCGATAAATTATATCTCAAAAGCGCCAACAGATGAATTGACGGGGTCGCTTGGCGGAACAGTTGGTACAGGTGGGCGCTATGATTATAAAGCTTCCGTCAGTGGGCCGCTGATTGAAGACATTATCCAATTTAGGCTTTCATATGGGAAGAGTGACTTTGACGGGCACACAGATAATGATCATCCTTTTGCTAATGATGGCCCAAGCGAGTTTGGTACGAATGACAAGCTCGGCGGGTGGGATGATGAGCTCTATTCTGGTGAAGTCACATTGAATATCGATGACGCATTGGAGTTAGGCGCGAGTTATTACCGCAATAAATCACAACGTGAACCGCAGGGCATGTATTATCTAACTGGCGCGAGGGGCTTATTTAACGATCCAACTTGGGCAGGGCCTGCCGTGCAGGGTAATTGTTTGAACACCACGACGAATGGCCGTTTATTTGGGCGACCCGCTACTGCAACGGGTAATCATGCATATTGTGGAGAGTTACCTTCAACTCCTGTAAGCGATGCCGGTGTTGATGCGGCGGGGTATGACTCAACGCAGATTCTGGTTGATCCGCGTTCATTTATTATGGCCTCGGATTCTGAATTACTCCGGTTAACTGCAAATTTTGACTTATCAGAAAAAGTTAGCCTGAATTATCTATTTTCCGATATTCAGCATTCGGCTGATGGATTTGGTGTCTCTGAAGGTAGGGAGAGTATTGTTGGTAGCCCAGGTATCGTCGGTACCAGAACAGTAGGTCCGCCATTCGCGCCCGTCACAATTCCAGTTATCGGAAATTACACAGTCTTTAATGCTAACCCTCAAGAGCAGCTTGAAAGTCAAAGCCATGAATTGCGCGTTTCCTACGATGGTGAGAAATTTGATGCCAGTATTGGCGCTTACGCTTCAAATGTGGAAGATTCGGACAACGGAAAATTTTATTTTGTTGCGCCCTGCGATAATGCGGTGACTTGTAGTGTCTCAGTGCCAGATTCCACCGGTGTCCTCACAACAACCCCGCCCTTCCAAATTCCAGGGATCGGTCATGGTATGCCTGGAAACCAAAGCTTTTACGAAGATGACATTTTCGCAATATTTGGTAACGTTAACTGGGATTTTGGCGATGGGTTCTCACTTATTACCGAGGCTCGCTATGAAAGAGAAAGTTCTAATTTTCGTCAAACCACAGGTACGTTCGGAAATTCTGACCCGTTCAGCGCATCAGAAAAGTCTGAGTTTTTTACACCGCGGGCCACAATCCGCTGGACGCCATCTTGGGGTAACGGCAATATGGTGTACGGACTGGTCGCCAAAGGTGTGAAAACAGGCGGGTTTAACCCAGTCGACCTCAATGACAACGCCGACCAGCAGACGTTTAAGGAAGAAACAAACTGGACCTATGAAATTGGAGGCCGTGGAACTTACTTCGATGGTCGGTTCTCAATCAACGGAGCGGCTTACTATATCGATTGGAAAAATATTCAGGGCACTGAAGCTCCCAATTCTTTAAACCCTTTTGCGGCGGATGTTACTGGGAATATTGGTAATGCTGCAGTCTGGGGCGTTGAATTTGACGGCTATTTTAATATTACTGACAATTTCGGCTTGGACTATACACTGGCCTTACTTAGCCCAAAATATAAAAACGCTATATATGAGAGTTCAAAAACAATAAATGCCAATGGTTCCCCTGACTTATCATCGTCTTGGGGATGTACGGATTTGACACCTGAATGTAATGCGAATGGTGATGTGTCAGGAAATACTTTGGAACGGACATCAACGCAGCAAGCAAGTTTGGGTATCAATTACTCAACGCCTGTATCAATCGGCAAAGATTGGGACTTGAGTACAAGGATTGATTTCAACTATCGTAACAAAATGTATGTGACACCGTTGAATCTGGCCCATAACGGGTCGCGGGTCATTTCAAATGCAAATGTGAGTTTGTCCGATAACCATTTACGGATTAGTCTTTGGGGTAAGAATATTTTTGGTGAAGATTATGTTGCCAATAGTTTCGCCCTTGCATCTTTCAATCGCTACGTTGTGGGTCTGGGCGCAGGCCGTACCATTGGCGTCACAGCTGCCTATGACTTCTAAAGCGAGGGGATACGATTGACACCGGAGACACTCCCAGATCTCGTCAACTATATCGGCGGCGAATTTTCGCCGCCGACAGTGTCTTTGGGCCGTGATATTTGCGATGCAAATTCTGGTGGGGCGATGCAAGCTCAAATGGGTGTATCTCTTGAGGGAGCAAGTGCTGCGCTCGATTATGCCGACACGTGTTATCGTGAGACCGATTGGGAGCGGGACATTCCCGCGCGGATTACCGCATTAAATTCAATGGCGGATTATCTCGCAGTTCCAGAAAGTATTGACACTATTGCAAAGTCAGATGCTCTTACTACGGGGGTAGTTATCGGCACGACGCGAAAACTCGCGAACATGCTTCCAATCTTATTTCGACACGCAGCGGATATGCTGGAGGCAGGTCTACTAGAAGAAACGCGCGCCGGACCTCTAGGAGATGTGACTTGCTTTCGCAGGGCATGGGGGCCAGCTCTATTGATCTCGCCGTGGAACGGTCCGACCCCTATCGGGGCACACAAATTGGCCTCTACAATCGCTGCCGGTTCGCCCGCGATAATTAAACCCTCTGTTTGGACTCCGCATTCCGCAATCATTATGGCCAAAGCCGCTCACGCAGCGGGCTTACCAAAAGGCGCAGTTAATCTGGTGATGGGCGATCGAAATAGTGCACGGACATTGCTACATGATCCGCGAATTAAAGCCGTATCTTTCACTGGCGGTAAGGGCGGTGGACAAGCCGTGGCCAAAGCTTGCGCCGACACTTTCCGGCCAACGCAATTAGAGTTAGGCGGCAATAATGCACTTGTGGTTCTGGAAGGGGCAGATTTGGACCGAGCGGCGGCGGGTATTATCTTTGGTTTGGCTAATCTCAATGGACAATGGTGCAGGGCATTGGGCCGGATATTAGTACATGTTTCGCTGAAAACGCTTTTGTTAGATAAAGTCATGAACCGGCTTTCAGTTTTGAATCTAGGCGCGTCTACGAATGAAAATTCTGAAATGGGACCGCAAGCCCATGGTAAACAATTTGAAGATATCCAAAGGGCGATAGAGCAATTAGTGCATCGCGGCGGAACCGCGATGTCGAGTACTAAGTTGCCGGATTTAGACGGTTATTTTATAGCGCCAACAATTATTGATGGCTGTAAACCGGAAGATACCCGGGATGAAAACTTTGGGCCTGTCGCCGTTATTCACACTTTTGATACGGAAGCGCAGGCCTTACAACTAGCAAATGATCCGCTATTTGGCCTTGCGGGATATGTTTATGGACCACAGGAGGGGGCTCTGAAATTTGCTCGAGAGATGCGCACTGGCAGTGTGAAGGTCAACGGCTACTCGCTTCTAGCTTTACGGGGTGATTTCCCTCGCGGTGCTTGGGAGCAGTCGGGCCTCGGCGAAGAAGGTGGTCGCGAATCAATTTTGTTCTTCACAGGCTCCCGTGTTGTGGGCGTGTCTCCACAAGATAAACTCGGTGGGGCATAATGAGAGAAGCTCAGAACATGGTGCGCGCTATATTTCGGTCGGCGACATTACCCGGTGTACCGGGGCCAGACGGGACGCTGCATATAAAACTTTATTATCCAGCATTGTACGGCGACACACTTGAAGAACGCAATACGGGCAACATACCACCAGACATGTCGATGGCTCCGTTTCCAGTCGTCATTTTTGCGCCAGGCATAAATCTTTCGCCGGACAGTTATGCTTGGATGTCGCGCGGGTTAGCGGCAGAGGGCTATGCCGTGATTCTCTATCATAATATTGCTGAGCCCTTGCCGGATCATATCAGTCTCGGACCTGCGCTGGATATGCAAGCCTTGCACGCCGACTATAAGGGTGAAGCAGCTGCAGGAGCCGCCTTCGCGCCTATAATTGATATGCTTGAACATGAAAATTCTTCAGGAATACTCAGCGGGGCGTTGAATATGTCATCAGTACATTTTGGCGGCCATAGTGCAGGCGGTTCAGCAGCTTTGTTGAGCGCCGACGTAGCTCAGTTTCCTAGTTTGAAATCCGTCTTTGCATACGGTGCGCACACAGGCATGTCGACTATGCTGGGCTATCCACAAGGGGCTCTAAAACCCATTGATGATGTTCCCGCTCTCATTATTGGCGGCACGCAAGATGGCTGCATTGCCAATTCTGCGCATCGTTACGGTGACCCGGAAGGTGATGCGACCGGACGGGTTATCAAAACTTTTGAACACGGCGTTGAGCGTGAACAGGGAGACAGTTGGCTCCTACTTATCGATGGGGCTAACCATTTTACATTCGGTCACCCGATCGATCACACGACAGGACGATCCTTTATTGATTTGGCCGAGACCTGCGTCGGCGAGCAAGCTCGCACATTGATGCTCTCAGCACTGCTCAGCTTTTTACAAGCCGACAATAACGCGCTTAAATTACTGGCAAAAAACCCGATGATTGCAGATGCGCGAATTAAATAATTATTCGACATATTGCGCGTTCAGCGCTTCATCACCAGGCACCCAATCGAGAACACCGAAGGCGACAAAATCTTCACGGTCGGATTTATAGAAATTCCAGACTACAGCTAATGCTCCGCCTTCATCGATGAGTAACGTATCCCGGGACTTAATTTTATAAGCTTCGCCGTACATATGTTTGACTGAATAAAGAAAACGCCCATAAGCGATACCGTTGCCGACCGCTTCTTTACCTGCATACATATGGTGATTGTGATCGCGGGAGTGTTTGTAGGAAAACTGGCGTTCAATTGCGCCCGTAATAGTCACTGTGTTTTTGGAACTCCGCAAGGTTAGTGGTTCATGTTCAATACGTACTTTGGCTTCGCCCATTTTGTTCTGTTCAGGATCCCAGACTTCCAATGTGCCGACCCAATCGCCGGCTTGTTTGACGGGCAATACGAATTGGCGTTTGCCAAGCGATTTTTCCCGTTCCAAAAATTTCGCGACTTGCTTTTGAGTTTTCGGATTAGTGTCGTGATCCTGCGTCACACAGTAAATGCCGTTAAAGGCTGCAACCAATGTTGGTCCTTCGTAGAGAAGAGAGGAATAGACCTGTAACTTTTTTTCAGGGAGTACGAGATTGACCGTGCGTAAATCTGTATTCCATCCCGGAGAGAAATAATTGGAATCAACTAGCATCCCAAATGGTCGCCCTGCGCCCATAAAATCCGGCCCACAATAAACACGGTCCGCATCTGAATCTATAACGCCAAAACGCATCCCTTCCGCGCCCATCTCAAAACGGTAGGCGAGGGGGCCTGTAGCGTCAAACGCCGTATGCATCCAATAGGTTGTGCGGCCATCCTTAAATTCACTAGCCCGGCTGACTTTGTTGTTACCAACATAAGTGCCATCCGTTTCAAATACAGATGGATATCCATGCCATTCGCCGGTAATCGTTTTTTGCCAGTCGCTGGGTTTTTTATCCGTCATAATTAATTTCCATTTCCAATTTCTTTGAAGGCTATGTCTGTTTCCGCGAGAGCTTTATCAACACCGGATTGTGTTTTTACCCATTCCCACCAGCCAGATAGTCTAGCAAAATCTGTGAGGAGGTTTTTGCCACCAAAAACGGCTGGAACGGCCAGCGCGAAATACATGGTCATGGCAAGGGCAATATCGCCAATATGTAGATTGCGTGTTTCATGGGAGGGGATTTCGGCGAGTTGTCGGTCAAACTTTCCAAACTCTGTAGTCATTGCTTTGATGGCCGTATTCGGATCTGTTCCACCCTTCGGGTTCATCAAGAGCGCAAATAAAGGAAATAGTTGATCGCGGAGATGATTATCTGCAAAGGCTTGGAATAATCCCATATGGGCTCTTTCAATATGTCTTGTCGGACGTAAGCTGGGTTCGGGATGGATATCTTCAAGGTAGTGCATAATGACCGATGACTCACTTAAATAGGTGTCATCTTCAAGTAAAAGCACGGGAATTTTGCCTAGCGCGTAGCTGGCTTTGAAGCCATCTGACCGTAACGGTGGATTGGGCTCGGCAATTTCAATACTCAAGCCCTTAGCATAAATTTGCGCTCGAACGCGGCCTGCAAACGGCGATAGGTCTGTGCTTAAAAGCTTCATGAGATATGTTTAAAGCCCAATTGAAAAAATGTATACAATTTTGTTTCATCGCTTTATTATAAAATAAACGAGGGACTGAATATGAGTAAATCTATTGTTGTGACCGGATCAACTCGCGGTATTGGCAGAGGCCTCGCGGAGAACTTCCTGAAGCTGGGAGCCAAAGTCTGCGTGTCAGGGCGAAGCGAGTCCGACGTAAAAGCGCTCGTTAAAAAACTTGAGACAGCATACAACGCAGAATATGTCACGGGAGCTGCTTGTGATATTACAGATTCCAAGCAACTTGCCATATTGTGGGCTACTGCGGCCAAAGCATTTGGCACTGTTGATGTTTGGATTAATAATGCCGGTATTTCAATAGACCGAAAACCGCTATGGGAATTACCGCCGGAAGACATTATGAAAATCGTTGATATCAATTTGGGCGGGGCTCTACTCTCGGCCCGACAAGCCTTGATCGGGATGACACAGCAGGGTCACGGACAGATTTGGCTGATGGAAGGTTATGGTTCCGACGGGATGAGCGGTGCGGGTATGGTGTCTTACGGCGCCACCAAACGCGGTGTAAATTACCTAATCAAAGCTTTGCATAAGGACGCCAAGGATACGGGCGTGCAGATTTGTGCTCTCAGTCCGGGAATTGTCGTGACCGATCTTTTGATAGGAGATTATGATCTGAGTTCTGATGAATGGAAAAAAACAAAAAAGATTATGAACATACTCGCCGATAAAGTTGAAACGGTCACGCCGTGGCTTGCAGAAAATGTGCTGAAAACCGATAAGAGCGGCGCGCGGGTCGCGTGGCTTACAAAAGGCAAAGCCTTTAAGCGCTTTGCAGGCGCGTCGTTTAATAAGCGCGATCTCTTTGCTGATTTACCGGGCGCGTGAGTTACGTGATAGATAACTTTCCTCTAGGTTCAGTCGGCCACACCTTGGTGCAGATGCGAGGTGTATGGCATGATTATGTTGAATTGTTTGAACTGGACGGTACGCCCCTTGGTGATGACACCACGGCTGGATCCGGTACGCCCGGCGCGAGCCCGTTTGAAAATTTGGTCTATCTCGATTTTGACGGAGAGAACTTTGCGCTAACTAATGTCCATATAAAAGGGCGGCCGTTAGATGCTAAAACATTCATGGGTAAGTTAAAGGACGGCCTGCTAGTCTTCGATCCACTAGGGCCAGGGGCTTATGAGAATATTGGCGTGAGCGGCGGCCCTGGGATATTAACATTTAATTCGCGAAAGGTTGAGCCTGCCTGCGAAATCTACATGGAACCAGATTTTATCTATCAAACAGGTCCCGATAGCCGCATTCGTCACACCTTGCTTTATCGGAATGGCATCGCGACGCGAACATTAACGGCCAAGGGGAAACGGCTCTCTTATAATTGTGACAAACGTCTAAATGTCGACCCGCGCGGCCAAGATGGCCCTGTGCATGAAGCTCCGTTTCTCACTCAAATTTGGGCAGAATTGGCTTAAGCGTCTATTTCGTAGTGGCTCGCACCTTTTTCGCAGGGATAAGTGGAACTTTTTCAAACACCCAGCGAATGCCTTTGGCTTCTGCTTCGCGTCGATTAGGTGAGGGGATAGCAAACACAGTTTCACTCTTACTTTGCTCGATGGCCTGGCTATCGATCTTAAAACCTTTTTCTATATATTTTCGACGCGCGGCGCGGAAGGACGACATGAACTTGTCATCACCAACCGAGGTTTCATTCACTAAATGATCTGGCAGATAATGCGGGGCTGCTTTTTCCACAATTTCCATGTCCTGTTCAAAAATCTTCTTCAGCCGCTTCAGTGAATTTCTATCAAAAATGCGGCTTTTGAGAAAGGTCCGAGTCTGCCAGGCAAAAGTCCGCGTCGTATTAGCGTCGATTGGTGTATTGGCGTCATACATCGTTGTCGTCCATGTCGGGTTAATATCGATTCGAATATGTACCAACATACCATTGAGCGCCCATCTTGGATGCGTTCGGGTTTCTTGCTTTTCTTTGCGGGCGCCTTTTTGCACCCCCGTGGTTGCGGGCGGATATTGCACATTGGTCGCGCGGCCTTCCCACTCATTGACTTCCATGAATTCTAAATGGTTATCCGCTGCGGTTTCAGGGTTGCCAAATGACGGATGGACAAAGGAGGCATGGGCCAGATCAATGCCATTCTCAACGACGCGAGCGGCATCTGCTTGCCAAGTATTTTCGCATTTGAGTCTACGCAAACTTGGATCATCATATTCTGCGAAAATGGGGATTTCAGGGCGTTCTTTCTCAGGTAAATCTCCCATAAACGCCCAAATCATGCCGTAGCGTTCTACCGTCGGGTAAGCATCAATTTGGAAACGCTCTGAAATGCGGAAATCATCACCTTCGCTCGGAACTTTCACGCATTGCCCAGATGGAGCGAATTGCCAGCCATGATAGGGACATGTGACATTGCCATTTGTGCACCAGCCGCCCGCGAGTGATCCGCCGCGGTGGATGCAAACATTGTTCAAGCAATGAACTTTACCAGCTTCGTCTCGGAACAGAACGATATCTTGTCCTAAGACTTTGCTCTTGACGGGTTTGTCTTTGACCGTATCCGACCATTCGACGACATACCATAAGTTAATCAGCATTCTTATTCTCCTGTCCGCAATCCGTAGGATAGCAAACAATAACACATATTTTCATCATTGTTGCATGAGTTAAGATTGTATACAATATGATATTTTAAAAGAGAGTTAAATGACCAATAATCAGAACATTGCACTTGTTACAGGCGGAAATAGGGGCATAAGCTTGGGCGTAGTTCAGGGCCTCGCCGCGCAAGGGTATAAGGTTTTATTGGCGTCCAGAAACTAAGCGGCCGGAATCAAAGTAGCGGGTGCAATCACAGGCGTTGTCCTTGCAGTACAATTGGACGTGACCGATTCCCGATGTTATGCTGCTTTGCAATCGCATGTTATCGGCACATATGGGCGGTTGGATGTTTTGGTCAATAATGCGGGTATTGCGTGCGACCATTGGATCAGCGGGTTAGATGTGGATATCGATGCTGTCCGAGAAACTTTCGAAACGAATACATTGGGAGTGTTGAGATGCTGTCAGGCGTTCATTCCGATGATGCAGAAGGCGGGGCACGGGCGTGTTGTCAATATATCCAGCTAGTTAGCCTCCCTTGAAACTATGAATATGGCCGGATCACTTGCTTACCGAACGTCAAAAACTGCAGTGAACGCAATAAAGAAATTACTAGCCATGGATGTAAAAGAAACGCCTGATGTTAAAATAAATGCTGCTTGCCCAGGTTGGGTCAAAACAGAACTTGGCTGCCCAGAGGCTCCGCGCACGACGGAAGAAGGGGCAGATA